>RCNF010000016.1_pt1 | contig 66181 bp, 52 predicted proteins | sample 2041311 | NCBI WGS metagenome assembly RCNF01 (sample SAMN09708228, study PRJNA481090) | Marine sediment metagenome, whole genome shotgun sequencing project. | biome: marine sediment; feature: ocean; material: sediment; isolation source: Sewage treatment plant 2 marine sediment (STP2) ...
CTGGTCACCAGATTCAAAGCGTCGAAGTCGGAGGTGGTGCAGGCGTTGTTCATCCTGTTCTTTGTGGTTCTCGCCGTTCTGACGGTCGTGGGCGTCTGGTTCAGGGGACCCGGCATGGCCCTGGTTTGGCCGTGGGGGTGGTGATGCGAACCATAAAACACGAAAGGGAGAAAGGGAGAAAGGGAGAAAAGGGGCTCGTGCTCATGCCGATGTCGCCTTGCACCTGCGATCTCCCCCTTTCCCCCCGGCTCCCTTTCCCCCCTGCTTGTTTGCTCCCTCACCCCCTTGCAGCCGACAGCTGGCGTGGAGTATCAAGGTGAACGAACCTCAAGAACAGCCGACGCGGCGGGGTTTTCTCGGGCGCCTGTGGTTGCTGTTGGGTGGTGTGGCGTTGCTCGAGGCGGCGTGGGTGGTGGCCGAATTTCTCAAGCCCCGCCGCGGTCGTTCGGCCGCAGAGGACGATGCTGCAGTCTTTGTCGCCGGACCGATCGAGCGCTTTCAACCAGGTACCGTGACTGCATTCCCTGAGGGCCGGTTCTACCTCGCACGTCTCTCCGACGGCGGTTTTCTCGCCCTCAATCGCGAGTGCACCCACCTCGGCTGCACCGTGCCCTGGGTGGCCGATGAAGAGCGATTTATCTGTCCCTGCCACGCCTCATCGTTTGACATCATGGGTGATGTCTTGAGCCCGCCGGCACCGCGGCCGCTCGATATCTTCCCGGTTCGCATCGAAAACGACGTAGTCAAGGTCGAACTCGGCGAGCCCATTCGCCGCCAGACCGTTGACGGCGCGCGGACGGTGGGCTCGTGACGGCGGACCCGCTACGACGGTGGCGGTTGATCGGGGTCGTGGCGACCGCGGTAATCGTCCTCAGCGTCCCTGCGTGGGTGGTTCGGAGGGGGGTCGAAGGCGCCGGGGCAGCCGAGGTTCCCGAGACGGCCTCCTTTGTCGGTCGTGAGGCGTGCCTCCCCTGCCACCAGCAGGCGTATGACACCTGGCAGGGTTCGGACCATGATCTCGCCATGGATGTGGCTACCGACGAGACCGTGCTGGGTGATTTTGACGACTCGGTCTTTACCTCCAAGGGGAGCACCACCCGCTTCTTCCGGCGCGACGGGAAGTTCTTCGTCAACACCCAGGGCCCGGACGGCGACGCGGCGGACTTCGAGATCACCTACGTCTTCGGTTACGACCCCCTGCAACAATATCTGGTGCCGTTTCCCGGCGGCCGGTTGCAGTGTTTGACCGTGGCATGGGACTCTGACCTCGGGGCGTGGTTCGATCTCTATCCCGACCTCGAGATCCCGCCCACCGACTGGCTTCACTGGACCCGCGCGGCGCAAAACTGGAACGGGATGTGCGCGGAGTGCCACTCGACCAATCTGAAGAAGAACTACGACCCCGAGACGCGGACCTATTCGACCACCTGGTCGGAGATCGACGTCAGCTGCGAGGCCTGCCACGGACCGGGCTCCCGGCACGTGGCGTGGGCCGGGATCCAGCCGATGGCGAGACCGGTGGTCGACAATTTCGCCCTTGTCGTGGCGACAGGCGGCATCACGTCAGAGCGCCAGGTCGAACTCTGCGCCCCCTGCCACTCACGACGCGGGGAGCTCGGTGACTATGACCACACCGGGGTCCCGTTGCTCGACGGCCTGAGGCCGTCCATCCTCGAAGAAGGGCTCTACCACGCAGACGGCCAGATCCTCGACGAGGTCTACGTCTGGGGGTCGTTCACCCAGTCCAAGATGTACGCCAATGACATCCGCTGCTCGGACTGCCACGACGTTCACAGCCTGAAGCTCAAGTTCGATGGCAACGACTTGTGCCTGCAGTGTCACCGTGCCGAGGCCTACGACACACCGGACCATCATTTCCACAAGAAGGTCTATGAGGGCCGCCCGTCAGACGGCGCCTTGTGCATCAAGTGCCACATGCCCGAGCAGCCCTACATGGTGATCGACGAACGTGCCGACCATTCGTTGCGGATCCCCCGCCCGGACCTCAGCCTTACACTCGGCACCCCCAACGCCTGTTCGCAGGCGGGGTGCCATGCCGACAAATCGCTCCAGTGGTCGGTGGACGCCTACACGAAGTGGTATGGCCAGGCCAAGAAGCCGCACCACGGGACGATCCTGGCCGCCGGTCGCGAGGGCCGACCCGAGGCCCTCGACCAGCTGATCCGTCTCGCCGGCGATCCGCTGTACCCCGCCATCGTCCGCGCCACGGCCCTCTCGCTTCTCCGCAACTACCCTGTTGAGGCCGGCGCTCGTGCCGTGGCCCTCGCGCTCGCCGACCCCGAGGGCCTGGTGCGAAACACCGCGGTCACCAATCTGGTGGCAGGCGACCAGGCCGAGCTGGTCAAGCTGGTGTCACCGCTCTTGCTCGATCCGCTGCGGGCGGTGCGGATGCAGGCGGCGGTCATGTTGGCGGACATCCCCGATAATCAGCTCGAGCCCTACCAGCGGGAGGCCCGTGCCGAGGGTCTTGCGGAGTACCGGCGCGCCATGGCCCATGTCCTCGACTTCGCTTTTGCCGGGCACAATCTGGGAAACCTCGCCGCGCGTCTGGGTGACGCGGCGACTGCCGAGACGTACTACCGGACCGCCATTGCGATCGACGACCTCTTCTATCCGGCCAAGGCCAACCTGGCGATCATCCTCAACGCCGAGGGCCGCAACGACGAGGCCGAGGCCCTGCTGCGGTCGATCCTCGAGAGCGATCCGAATCAGTACGACGCGGCCTATTCGCTGGGGCTGCTGCTCGCCGAAATGGGCCGTTACCCCGAGGCGGAGTCGTTTCTCGCCGTTGCGGCGGCCGGCATGCCGGGCCACCCGGGCGCCGGGCGCAACCTGCAGGCGATCCGGCAATACCTCGCGCAGATCGGCGGCGACCCAACTACTCGTTGAGAGATTCTGGAATATTCGCACCGTTTCGAGGTTTCCCCAAATGGCGCCCATGGTTGAATACGGTCGCCCTTACGACCTATAATCCCGCCTCAACGTTGAAGAAAAATGTTGAGAGACTCGTTGAACAGACAAAAAGGAGAAAGAATATGAAAAAGACGCTCGGATTGATTTTTGTGCTGGCACTCGTGGCGACCCCTGCGCTGGCACAGAAGGTAACCATCGACTACGCCCACGATTTCGACTTTGCGGCTGTCAAGACCTTTCAGTATATGTCGACGGAGAAGAGCGACCCCAGTGACTCGATGATGGCCAGCCGCGCCGTCTCGATGTTCAAGCAGGAGCTCACACAGGGCGGCCTCAAGGAAGTGTCCGAGAAGCCGGATATCTACGTGACCATGCACTACACCTCGCAGGAGAACAAGAGCTACAACACCACCTCGATGGGCTACGGCGGCTACGGCGGCTTCTACGGAGGCTGGGGCGGCTGGGGCATGGGGGGCATGGGCTCCTCGACCACGACGGAGTCGACCTACACCGAAGGCACCCTCATTTTCGATGCCTACGAGCCCAGCGACAAAAAAATGGTGTTTCGCGGGTCCGGCACGGTGACGGTCAAGGCCAAACCCCAGAAGCAGACCCAGCAGGTGCAAAACATCCTCAACAAACTCGGCAAGAAGTGGGACAAGATGCTTGCCGGCAAGGGCAAGTAATTCCGTTCACGACGACATCAAAAACCGGAGCTGAACAACGGCTGATCAGCGGTCCAGGTCCGATGTGTCAGTAAAGGAAAAGGAGAAAACATGAAGAAAGTACTCGGCCTGATTTTTGTAATGGCTCTCATTGCGACCCCCGCCATGGCGCAGAAAGTGACCATCGACTACGCCCACGATTTTGACTTCACGTCCGCCAAGACCTTTCAGTACGTGGAAACCAAGGACAGCAACGTCAAAAACCAGCTGATGGCGGATCGCGTCACCACGATGTTCAAGAAAGAGCTGATCGAGGGTGGGCTCAAAGAGGTCACCGACAATCCGGACATGTACGTGACCTATCATTTCACCTCGCAGGAGAACACCTCCTACAACACCACCAGCATGGGCTATGGCGGCTACGGCGGCTACTACGGCGGCTGGGGCGGCTACGGTGGCTACGGCGGCATGGGTGGTATGGGCTCCTCCACCACCTACGCGACCACCTACACCGAAGGCACCCTGATCTTTGACGCCTACGAGCCCGGCGACAAGAAGCTGGTGTGGCGCGGCACCGGCACGGTGACGGTCAAGGAGAAGCCCGAGAAGCAGATCAAGCAGGTGGACAAGATCCTCAAGAAGCTCGGCTCCAAGTGGGACAAGATCCTCGCCGGCAAGGGCAAGTAAGGCCCGAGAACACTGAGAGTGAAATTCGACGCCCGGTGGCTGCGCGGCCGCCGGGCGTTTCTTTGGTTCAGGAGCCGAGGCGGATGGCGGTTTTCATTCCGACCGCGCTGTCTTCGAGCTTGAAATTAAAGGGGTCAAAGAGCGGGTCCTCGATGCGCTGGGCCGGAGCGGGCGTTGCGGAGAAAAGCAACAACCTGATCACTGCGAAAAATCTGGCGCGGTGCATCGAAAAAATGTAGAACGGCGCCCTGCGGTCGGTGGGCGCTTCGTGCGATAGTGTTCGGGAACCGAACGGGGGATCTCTATGCGATGTGTTTCGGCTGCGGCGGTGATTCTGGCTTTGGGTCTTTCGACGGTGTCCGGCGAAGCCCAGCTGATGGCGGACTCCGGAGTGCCGCCGCTGGCCCGGGCCATGGACTTTACGGCGCACCGGGTCTCGAGCACCAACCCGGACCCGAAGTCCAACGACGACAGTCTGCGCCCGATCCCGGGCGAGACTGTGGTGCTCGCCGACCTCGATGGCCCCGGTGTGGTCAACCATATCTGGCTGACCGTGGCCGCCGCGGACTATGGTTGGCCCCGGCTCCTGCGCCTTCGCATCTATTACGACGGCTCGCCGGTGCCGAGCGTCGACGCGCCGGTGGGTGACTTCTTCGGAGTGGGTCTCGGGCTCGAAGGGCCCCTCGAATCCCTGGCCATCCGCGACAGTTCGTCGGGCCGCTCGCGGAACAGCTACTGGCCGATGCCTTTTGCGAAATCCTGCCGCATCACCGTCACCAACGAGGGATCGCGGCGGGTGTCCAACCTCTATTACCACGTGGACTACCGCAGGGTCCCCGAACTCCCTGCGGACACCCGCTACTTCCACGCCCGCTATCACCAGGAGCTGCCGGTCACTGCCGGCCGCTTTTACCCGGTGTTGGAGATTGAGGGCGAGGGCCACTATGTGGGGACGGTGTTCTCGGTGATTCAGGCCGAACCGGGCTGGTTTGGCGAGGGCGACGAGTGGATCTATGTCGACGGTTCGGACACTCCATCCATCATCGGCACCGGGACCGAGGACTATTTCAACGACGCCTGGAGCCTGCGGGTCGACAGCGGGCCCTATGCCGGGGTGACGGTGGCCGAAGGCACCGGTCTCGGCTCACGGATGTCGGCCTACCGGTGGCACCTCGTCGACCCCATCCCCTTCACGTCCCAGCTTCGTTTTGTCTTCGAGCACAACGGCTGGACCTTCAACCCCGACGGCTCGGTGCGTTCCGCCTCCGGCGAACGGGCCGACCTCTTTTCCTCGGTGGCGTTCTGGTACCAGAAAGGCGTTGCCCGGAACCGTCCGCCGTTGCCATACGGTACGGCCCGGCTGCCGCACGGTAATGCCACCCAGTTCGAAACCGAAGAGGTCGTGCCTACGATCACCGCCGAGGGCGGTACCGTGACCGTCCTTCCCGAGCTTTTCTGGGGCAAAGATGTGGTGCTGTTCGAAGCCGAAGGCCCCGGCGCACAGATGGACGTGCCCTTCACCATCGACGCTGCCGGCCGCTATGAGCTCTCCGTGCAGGCTGCCCACAGCCTCGATTACGGTGACTACCGGACCCTGCTCGACGGCAAGCCCACCGTCGCGGCCGATATCGAGCACGAACCGGGGGCGACGGTGCTCGGCAACGAGATCCACGCCTACCACCACGAGACCTACGTCGGCGCCGACCACTTCATCGGATGGTTCGACCTCTCAGCCGGCGACCATGTGCTCAGCTTTGTCTGCACGGGCCGCGAGTCGCGATCCTCGGGCTACGCTCTCGGAATCGACAACCTGGTCCTGGCGCGAACGGGTCCTGACGCCTGGCCGGGTGAGGGCGGCATCGATCCCGCCGTGGAGGCGATCCTGGCCACCGCCGAGCTTCCGGCGGCCGAGCTTGCCGCGCAGCTCCCGGTCCTCGAGGCCGCTTTGGGGTCGGACGAGGCCGGAGTGCGGGTCGCGGTGTTGCAGGTTCTCATCGAGCGCGGCCAACTGGGTGCCGTGCCGGTCCTGGTGTTCGGCGATCTTTTGTCGGACTCGGATCCGGTGGTTCGTGGTCTGGCGGCGGTTGCGCTGCGCGAGCTCGGTCCCGCCGGTGAGGCTGTCATGCAGGACCTCGTCGCGGCACTCTCGGATGCCGACGAAAATGTCCGAATTGCGGCGGCCGACGCCATCGCCACCAAGGGCCCGACCGCCATCGTCGCCATCCCCGCGTTGGTTCGCGCTTGCCAGGTTCAGGGCGAGGAGGTGCACGTGCAGCGCAGCCTGGTTTCGGCCCTGGGAGCGATCGGACCGGCAGCCCGCGAGGCCCTGCCGGTGTTGCGCACGCTCGCGCAGATTCCGAGGGTCAGTTGGCCCGCCGAGGCCGCTATCCTGGAGATCGAGGGACTTCCGTCAGAGGACTGATTCGGTGCCGATCGTAATCTCGTCGACGATGCCGACGATCACCGCGCGCACGGGGGCCTGGGGGGCCCCGAGCACCTGACGGGCGCCGTTGCCCTCATCGAGCACCAGGACGGTCTCACCGGCGCCCGCGCCGACCGCGTCCACCGCGATGAGATCCCTGCCGGTGGCTCGACCTTCGAGGTCGAGGAGGTCCACCACGAGCAGCCGTCGCCCATCGAGGGCCGGGTGTTTGATGGTGGAGACCACCGTCGCGGCGACTTTCCCGATCTTCACGGCGTACCATCCGAAATCGCCTCAACCGCGTCGACGATCGCGACGATGGCGTGGTCCACGGGTCCGGGTGCTCCAGGGAGGGCCAGCGACGCTTCGCGGCTGGCCACCATCGACACCACGTCTCCAGGCGCCGCCATGGCCACACCGTCGGCCGCAACCACCGGACGACCTCGCGATTTCAGGCGGCGGTCGATTGGCTGGACGATGAGGAGGCGGACGCCCTCCAACCCGGGGTAGATCGTGGTTGCCACGACGGTGCCGGTCACCCTGCCGAGCTCCATATCAGGCCCCCCCGCCGTGGATCCGGGTGGCGAACTCGGTGGCGGCTTCGAAGTTCTCCAGCATCTCGTCGTGAAATTCGGGGATCACGACGCGGGCCACCAAGACCCCGGGATCGGCGAGGTGGTCAACGGCGAGATCAACGGCAGCCTCGACGTCTGCGACCGAGCCGGTGAAGACACAGTAGGCCTTGCCGCCGAGGCGGTCGGCAAGCCGGATCTCGACCAACCCGACCTCGGCCCCCTTGATCCCACGGTCGGCGGCGCCGATCGTCGAGGCGACGGTCCGGGTCTCGACGACCCCGATCGCATCGCCGGTGACCCGGCCTCTGGCCCCGCGGAGCATGCGCGCGACATCGGGGTGGACGGCGGGCAGGAAGAGCTGATCGATGAGGGCCTCGCGGCCGGCTTCGAGCCCCGCGGCGTAAGATTCTTCGACGCAGGCGACGTCGCCGCCGACCAGGACCAGGTACTTGCCGGGGTGGACGGTGCCGGCGTAGGTGATCTCGACCGGGGCGCGCTTGACCATGGCGTCGCCCGCGCGCACTCCGATGGCGATGGAGTCGAACTCGAGCAGCGCGATGGCGGGCTGCATGCCTTCGATCCCGCTCATACGATCCGCAGCCCGCCGGCGACGGTCATCCGCCGTTCGCGGGAGAAGGAACGCGGTCGTGTCAGGCCCTCACCGGTCGGGCTGGCGATCGAAAAAGACGTGTAGCCCTCACCGCCGTCGCCGAGACCGGCGAGGTTGGCGGCGTTGGCGACGAAGATCGAGACGTCGATCTCGCGCGCCATACGGGTGATGGCGTCGACATTGCGGGAGTAGATGGACGCCGTGTGGCCGCAGCCATGTTCGGCGCGAATGGCGAGATCAATGGCCTGATCGACGTCGCGAACCCGCACCACGGGCATCACCGGCATCATCTGTTCGGTCCACACCAGCGGGTGCTCGGCGGGGACGTCGGCCACCGCCAGCCGCAGTTCGGGGCCCTTTCTGAGCCCGATCTCGGCCAAGATTGTGCCGGCGTTCTGACCGATCCACTGCGGGTTGATCCGGCCGCGCTGACCGGGCTCGCCCATCTCCTTGAAAATCACGCGCTCGAGTTTCTTGAGTTCGTGGCCGAGGAGGATGTGGGAGGCGTTGGCTCGCATCGCTTCGAGGAGGTGGTCGGCCACCGCATCGACAACAAAGACCACCTTCTCGTCGGTGCAGATGAGGTTGTTGTCGAACGAACCGCCGCGCACGATCTCGCGTCCGGCGAGATCGATGTCGGCGTTGGCGTCGACAACAACCGGCGGGTTGCCGGGACCGGCGAGGATCGCCCTTTTGCGGGTCTTGCGCGCCTCTTCGACCACTCCGGGGCCGCCGGTGATCATGAGGATCCGCACCATCGGGTGGTTCATCAGCTGCTGGGCGCTTTCGATGGTGGGCTCCGGCGTCGCGGCCACCAGGTTCGGAGGCCCTCCGGCCGAGACCATCGCCTGGTTGAGCCAGCGGATGGTCTGGACCGCGACCCGTTTCGCGTTGGGGTGCGCGTTGAACACCACCGCATTGCCGGCCGACACCGCGGCGATGGTGTTGTTGATGATGGTGGCGGTGGGGTTGGTGGTCGGGGTGATGGCCCCGATCACCCCGAACGGGGCGAACTCGGTGATGGTCAAACCCTGATCCCCGGTCCAGGTGGTCGGTTCGAGATCTTCCGGCCCCGGGGTCTTTTCAGTAACCAGGAGGTTTTTGAGCACCTTGTCCTCGGCGCGTCCGAGACCGGTCTCCATGTGCGCCATCTCCGCCAGCTCGCGGCCCTTGTCACGCATGGCCTCGCGGACCGCATCGATAATGTCGTGCCGTTTGCCGAGGCCCATCGAACGATAGGCCTCGAAGGCGCTGCGGGCAGCGGCGACCGCGGCATCCACCGTCGGGTGGATGCCCTCTCCCGTCGACGCCGTCGAAGTCTTCGGGTCCAAGATTGCCGACGCGGGTGGCTGCGGAACGCCGCGCATCCGCGACCGTACCCTTTCGATAACGTCCTGGATCTCCTGGTGGTCAAAGGCGGTGTGCTGCACTCACTCCTCCGTCGTGTCCGCGGCGCCGGTTCTCAGCTCGCCCACTCGCCGCCGGCCGGTGTCTTGCGGTAGACCTCTCGGTCGCCGACCTCCCAGCTGTCGACGATGGCCATGATGACGGCGTCGCACGGTCGGTCGCGGGTGTACTCGGTCTGACGCGCCGCCGAGCCCGAGGCCCACAAGACGACGTCGCCGACCCCTGCGCCGACGCTGTCGGCCGCGACCACGTGGCCGCCCGATTCCTTGCCGTCCACCCCGAGCTCGCGCACCACCAGGAACTTCTGTCCGGTCAGCCCCTCGTCCTTGCGGCTGGCGACCAGGGTTCCGGCTACGGTTCCGAGAAGCATCAGCGCTTGCCCTTGCCCCCGACCTCACCGGCAGCTTCGTCGGCGCGGCCGAGCGGCAGGACGATGTCGATGTTGGTGTGAGGCCGGGCAATGACGTGGGTCGATACCACCTCGCCGACGGTCTGCGCGCCGCGGACTCCGGCTTCGACCGCTGCTTTGACCGCGGCCACGTCGCCGCGGACGATGACGGTGACATAGCCGCCCCCGGTCTTTTCATAGGTCACCAGATCCACCTTGGCGGCCTTGACCATGGCGTCGGCCGCCTCCACAACCGCCGTAAAACCACGGCACTCGATCATTCCCAAAGCTTCAGCCATTCCAATCTCCCTTCGCAATCCGTTATTCGGTTTCCTAATTCCTAATTCCTAATTCCTAATTCCTCATTCATCCGTGCGTCCATCGACGGCCTCGATGGCCGCGACTGCGGCCCTCCAACCGACGTCGATGTCCTTCTCTTCGCCGCCGAGGTAGACCCGGCCCATCGAGCCGAAGGCCCGCACCTCGAGGATGTTGATGTCGGCGGCCTTCTCCGCTTCGTTGGCGGCGAGCGCCGCATAGGCCGCAGGCTCGACCTCGAGCACGTACATGGTCTGTCCGGGGATGATCATGTTGCCGTGGCGCATCCGGTTGATGAGCTGCACCTGGTGGTCGTCGAGGTGGCGGATGACCTGACTCGAGAGGATTTTTGGCTTGCGCCGGTCGGTCTCGGTGAGACCGATCTCTGAGAGGATGGCCTCGCCGGCCGCGCGGGTGTCCGCCTGCGCCTCGGAATGGACCTCGAGCAGACCGTAGTAGCGTTCGACGATCTGCATCCCCGGCCGCACGTGGGTGGCCTTGAGCGCGACGTCGGTCAGGCGGTTGATCTCGATTCCGGGCGAGATCTCAACGTACAGCGAAGCGTCGCCCGCAAGCGGCAAAAACCCCTGGGCCGTAGTGCCGAGAAAGGCCGCGTACTGCGGCTGCAATGAATCGAGAAAGACGTACGAGCGAAGGTCAATATGCTGCACCGGACTCCCCTTCCTCTCCAGAGACGATCTTCACACCCGCCGAGGCCCCGATACGGGTGGCGCCGGCGGTGATCATCTCGCGGACCTCGTCGGCGGTGTGGATCCCACCGGCCGCCTTGACACCCATCTTGTCGCCCACCACCTCGCGCATCAGCGCGACATCGAAGACCGTCGCACCGCCCGGCCCGAAACCGGTCGAGGTCTTGACGAAGTGGGCCCGCCCGGTCTGTGCCAGACGACAGGCAATGACCTTTTCCTCATCGGTGAGGTAGGCGGTTTCGATGATGACCTTGTTGAGGGCGCCGACCTCACGGCAGGCGTCCGACACCCCGGCGATGTCGCGCCGGACAAGCTCGTGGTCGCCGCCCTTGAGTGCGCCGATGTTGATGACCATGTCGATCTCACGTGCGCCATCGCGCAGCGCCCGTCGGGTCTCCATCGCCTTGATCTCGGGCGTGTTGGCGCCGAGGGGGAAGCCCACCACGGTTGCCACCGCCACCCCGGTTCCGCGCAGGCGGCGCGCCGCCCTCGCCGTCCAGCACGGGTTGAGGCACACTGAATAGAAGCCGAACTCGGCCGCTTCGTCGCATAGTGTGTCGATATCGGCCGGTGTCGTGTCGGGTTTGAGCATGGTGTGGTCGATGTAGCGGGCGAGGTTCTGCGGAACCGCCGAGGCGGCGCCGCAGTAGCCGATGCGGGCGGCGCCGTTGGCCACCACCTGGTCGGCGTTCTCCAGCCCCTGTTCGTTGTGTTGGCCGGCGAGGGTGGCCAGGACCTGACGCGTCACCACCTCGATGAGTTCGTTGCGATCGATCATGATCCGCCCTTCGCTGCGATCAGATATCGTTGCTCGACACCGGAGATCTTGGCCACTCGGCGCGCGTGACGGTCCCCGCCCCACGGTGTCGCCAGCCACTCGTCGACGATCTGCCGCGCCAGGGCCGGGCCGATGAGACCGGCGCCGAGGGTGAGGACGTTGGCGTGGTTGTGTTCGCGGCTGTTGCGGGCCGAAGACAGGTCATAGCAGAGAGCCGCCCGGACCCCGGGGACCTTGTTGGCGACCATCGACGAACCGATGCCGGCGCCGTCGACGATGATCCCCCACCGGCAAGTCCCGGTCCCGACCAGATTGGCCACCGCGTGGGCGAAATCGGGGTAGTCCACCGCGTCGGTCGAGGTGCAGCCGCAGTCGTGGATCTCGAGCCCGCGGTCGCGAAGGTGAACAACCAGTTCCTGTTTGAGGTGAAAGCCGCCGTGGTCGGCACCAACCGCGATGGTCTCGGCGCCGCCCTTTTCGGCAGATGGTGCCGCGGACATGACCTCATCCACCACGCTCGCCACGAGGCTTCGGATTTCCGACTCGTTGGTCACCATGCCCGCCAGTCAACGGTCGTTGTTCGAGGCTGCGGCGTTGGCCGCGGTTGTGATGCTCGAGGGGCTGCGGATTGACTGCCCGCAGCGAGCATGGCGAGGTGACTCCGGAGGGCTGCGATCGAAGCGTCGAAAGGCGCGAGGCTGTGGCGAACCCGGGCCTGCAGGACCGCGCCCTCGACGGTGCCCAGGATGAACTCGGCGAGTGTGCGGCGATCGAGGTCGGCCGGCAGACGATCGCCTGCGTCCTCGAGCATGTCGTGCATGTGTTGGGCCCACCCGGCGAACAGAGTGGCCAACCGCTCCCGTACCTGGGGGTGGCTCTCCGAGAGCTCGGCTGCCAGCGTCCCCAGGGGCGAACCGAGAGCGAAGTCGTTCTCGACGAGGTGCCGGCGATAGGACTCGAGCACGTTGAAGACCCGGTCGAGAGGATCTGTGGTCTCGGGATCGGTCGCAAAGACCTCGGTATCGAGCGACTCGCCGATGTGGTCGACTACCGCCAACACCAGATCTTCTTTGGTCGGGAAGAAGTGGTAGAAGCTGCCGCTGGTGGTCTTTGCCTGTTGCATGATCTCGTTGACTCCGGTCTGGGCGTAGCCCTGCCGCCGGAAGAGCTCCGCGGCGGTAGTGAGAAGCCTTTCTCGAGTGTTCGTTCTACGAGCCAAAGAGATTCTCCACGGGTCTATCGACAATTAACTAGAACGTTCTATCTAGTTCAAGATAAATCGTACTGGCCTCCTTGTCAATAGCCCATCGGGAAGCGCCCCGGTTGTCAGATGAGCCGGTCGATGAGATCGGCGACGCCGTGATCGAGTCGGAACTTCAAGTTGAAGGCGGGCGTCTTGCGAACCAGCCGGTCGAGGGTTTCAAGACAGCCGGTCATGGCCGATTCGTCGAACCATGGGATCGATGTGGTGGGGAGGATTTGGGCTGCGGCTTCCTGTGGCGTGATCGCCAGGAGTTCGTGGGCCGTGCCCTGATGGAGAAAAACGAGAGCGGCGAGATCGGTGGTGTGGTTGGAAGCAACCATTCCTTCTCCCGCCCATGGCGTGCCCGAGATCAGGGGAGGATCACCCGCGCGTAGGATGACGCGGTCGTCGCTCAGCCTCCCGAGATCGCCACTTCCTTCGAGCAGACCCATCAGGGTGGTCTTACCGGCGCCGGAACGCCCGATACAGGCGACCCCTCTCCCGCCGCGGTGCACCCCCGCGGCATGAACGATACAGCCGCCGCGACCGCTGAGCAGCATCATGGTCAGGAGCTGGTCTAGCGGGTAGTGAATGGGGTTGGCGATCAGCATGCGATCTGAAGAGCGTTCAATGATCTCCGGATCGCAGACGACCTCGACGACCGGCGTCGCAGATGAAAGATGCGCCGTCCACCAGAAGGCGCCGCGTTCGACAGGCGAGCGGAAGGCGAAAACAAGATCGTGGCCATCACGGTAGGCGAGCCAGCTGTCGCCGCTATCGAAGGCCACCGTCCATCGGGGGTCCGGACGGGGAGCGTCGATCCTCACGTTCACCCGGACCTGGAGAGACGGACCCGGCGACGGTTCGAGGCCGATGAATTCGCGGTAAAGGGGGTGCTCTTCGACGATCGCGATGCCGGGACCCGATTGAACGTCGTAAACGACCCCGGGAATCTCGAGACGAAATGCTTCCGTCATGTCCCTGGTGACACGACGGTCGCCAGTCCGGCGTCCTCGAGATCGGCGAGAAACTCCGTCACATCCTCGAGCGCGGTGGCGGCGTCGACATCAAACGTCTCGGTGACGTCAGCGCTCACCTCAGCCACACTGCGGCGGCCATCGAGGAGGCCCCAGATGTGTTCGCCGACGGTGTTCAGGACGTGGAGCCGCTCGAGCCGTGCCAACTCCCCTCGCACTGCCACCAGAATGGTATCGCCGGCTATCTGCCGTGGCACGATGTCGGGAGTGCGGGCGTACACCGCCCCGGACGGGATCGTGGTTTCGGGTGGTGACATTCGGAGAGCTACGAGCCGGGTTTGGAACAGGGGATGCCGCGACAGTTGGCCCCTCTCGGCCCCGCCTGGTTGCCGAGCTTGCACCCTGCGGCCAACACCTCATCGGCTACCAGACCAATGCGCCGCAGCAGGGGCTTTTCGTAGGGCCGTTTTTTCTGTTCCTTCGGCTTGTTCATTGCGTCCCATCCTCATAAGCCTGAGCTGCCGCGCGAAGTTGCGGGTCCTGGAGCGCCCGCCATCTGCTTTTCGCAGTATCGCACACGTAGTCGGACTTCACGTCCTCCGCTCCGTGCTCCTGGTCGTGGAAGCCGGGGCAACTGGCACAGGCCCGCTGGAGATCGCACCCGGCGCACTCGTAGTCCGCCCGGGGTTTTTTGTCGTGCAACTCACCCATCCGCTCCGACCACAGCGTCTTGAAATCGGTCTCCAGGAGATTGTACTTGTAGCGGGTGGTCATCATGCACGGATAGGCATAGCCAAAGGGGTCGATATAGAAACCAGTGACTCCGGCGCCACAGACATAGAGCTTGTCCTTGGGCGCTTCGGGGGCAGGCCTGTCGAGGTACTCAATCCACGATGCGACCGATTTCGGGTCGGAGAGCTCGATCTGTACGACCTGCTTCGGCGGCACCCGCAGATCCACGGGCCGCTTGTCGGAGGTGTGGAGGCAGGGGAAGATCGCCGCATCCATCCTTAGATCGAGCCCAAAGTCGGTAGCCAACTGCCGCATCTCGTCGGCCTCGTGGGCATTGAGGCTCATCAAGACCGTCTTGATCCTCACCTTGATGCCCGCATCCACCAACCGGCCGATGCCGCGAACGCAGCGGGGGAACGACCCCGGGATCCGGGTGATCGTCTCGTAGGTCTCGGCGGTCGCGCCGTACAGGGAGATTTCGACGGCGCTCGGCGGCAGCTCCTTGAAGAGCTCGACGATCTTCTTGGTGACCAGAACGCCGTCGCACATCACGGTTACCAGCAGTCCCTTTTCCTTGGCATGCCGGTAGACCTCTGGAAAATCCTTGCGCATCATCGGGTCGCCGCCGGTAATGGCGAGATACAGACAACCGGCCTCGGTGATCTGGTCGATGACATCGAAGACCTGGTCGGTGGTCATTTCGCCATGGCCGAATCGGTCGTCACCTTCGCCCAAGTAACAGTGAACACACTTCAAGTTGCAACGCCGGGTCAATTCGATCATGCCGGACACCGGCACGCGGTCCGCAACCACAGCGTGGTTAAATGCGTCGATCCACTCTGAGTTGATCATGGATCTCATTTTAACACTGTTGCTTCCGCCTCCTACCAACCGGCCCGCGCCGCGGGGTCACCGAGCAGGATGAACTTCCGCGGCAGCTGGGGATCGCTGTCCGGATCGGCCGCGTACGCCGCCAGAGCCGCCCGCACGGAGCCGCCGATCGTCGAGTGTTGGCCGCTGGCGATGGCCGCTATGTGCCTCGCACCGAGCTCTTTGGCATCCTCGTTCATCGAGAACGCTGCCGGCGACCACAGTGCCACGGCCCCGCCGCCACTCTTGAGGAGTAGCGCTTCGGCCAGGGTATCGAAATCGGGAATGTCGAACCGCCCGACAACGCAGGTCAGCGCGGAAACAAACGGTGTCCGCCCGACATTCGTCATCTGTGCGACATCCTCGGTCACCAGCAGCCCTTCGTCGGCGAACCGGTCGAGCCCACCGTGGCCGAGGAAGTTGACCATCCCGGCCCCCTTGTCCATGTGCTGGATCGTCTCGGTCCAGGCATCGTCATAGGTTTGGTCACCAAAGAAGAGGCGCTGCACCGTGTAGTCCTCCGGGAGTCCGTCGATGATGGCCTCGGTGTCGTCGCCAAACTCGCCGCCGATATCGGGGTCGTCGGCCAGCCACAGGGTGTGACGCTTCCAGCCCCCGTTCGCAGCTTCGAAAGCTTCCACCTTGGCGAGATAGGCCGCCAGCTCGGAAGGTTGCTGCGCCGGCAGCCGCCCGATCGCGACCTCCGGCACACCGTCATCGCCGAGCCAGTCGACGAGGAGGTTGTCCGACGGCACCAGCCCGTCGTCGGTGACGGCAAACGGCGCCGGCACCAGGCTTTCACCGAGCCCGTCGTGGTTGGTGTAGTCAAGCGAGCCGTCACCGGCCAGGAAGACGTACTCCGGCGGCTCCTGCCAACTCGTCACTGCGTGCAGCAGGAACTCTCGGATCGCCGACGGATCGACCACCCCTCCGTTGAATTCGTCGTAAACGTCTTCGACCCGAGCCACCACGGCGCTCATCCCTTGAGTTCGGCGGTAGGCGGCGAAGGCCTCCGCCTCGTCGTCGAGACCTGCGCCCGCCACCACAACCCAGCGTCCGGAGGTTTCCGGATTGGCCAAATCGGAAGCGAAGTCCGCCGCCAGGCCTGCCGCCGGGCGTGCCGCAGCTGAGGTGGTCGCCAGGAAGCGCATGCCGAACTGGGCGCCGAAGCTGACTCTGTAACCGTCTTCACTGTCCTCGACGGTCGTGCCACCGAGCACCACAGGTGCTGTCGGCACATCGATGTCGTAGACCGTGATGTCGCTCGAGGCGAAGCCCGCAACTGTGATCGTGCCGTCCGCCTCGGCAGTGCCCTCGAGCCGGTCGTTGTGAGCACGGAGGGCTCGCCGGTAGCCGAGGTCGACCGCGTCAAGGTAAAAGACATCGTAGTCGAGTCCGGGCGCCGCAAGCGCCGTGATCTCGAGGATGTTGTCGCCTTCGACGAGCAGGTTCTGCGGGAAGGCAACGTGGACTTCGGAGGGGTTATCGCCATCCCACGACCAGGTGCCGCCGACCTGGCTTCCGTTGAGTCGTACCTCGATGTTGTGGTTGGGTGAGATCTCCGCCACCGAAGCGCCCTGAAGATACAGCGCGAGGTTCGCCCCGGCGGTCGTCTCGGCGACACCTGGCACGCTGAGGGAGAATGTCTTGATGTCGTAGCCCGGAGTGTTGGAGAAGAAGTAATCCCACATCCAGAAGTCACCCTCAGGATCGGTGATCACCGAGGTCAAGGGCCACCACTCTTCCTCGAAGTGGAGATCCTCGGCAAAGCTCGCCGACGCCGGGGGTCCGGCTGGTGGTGCTGCGCGCCAGTTCATCCTGTTGCCGGTCGCGGTGCTGATCCAGTAGACGTTGTCGAGGGTGAACGGGCTGTCGATCGTCTCACCGAAGAAGTACAGCCCGCTGTTGTCAGACGCTGCAATCCAAGAGATGCCGGTCTCGATATCCGGCGTCTCCTCGCCCGCACCCCAGCGCTCCGTGGCACCGGTTTCGAAGCCGTCCGTAAAGATCAGGTCGCCGGAGGGTTGCACGGAGCTGCGTTGGTTGATCCACAGGTCGCCGCTCGCAATCCGGTCGGATAAAGCATCGTCGGCAACGCCCAGCGCGCTGGCCAGCTCGCCAGCCGACAGCCAGACCAGGCCGCGCTCACGCACTCTGATCTTGACCAGCCCGGACGGCTCGCCGCCACCCGAGGACTTGCGGAGGGCCGCGGGAAGGCGATCGGCGCGGACACGGCTGGTGTTCCCGGCCCGCGACAATCCGCCACTCGGTAGGGCCGCTGCCTTGGTACCGTCCGCATCGGGCGAGAGCGTCACCTCGAATGGACCGAAGGCTCTGCTCTGCCCGCGAGCGTCATGTTCGACGAGCACGTAACTGACTGTTTCTCCCGGCCGGGCGTTCGAATCGACAAATCGGTAGGCGCCGCCCTGGGGGACCGTCAGAAGACCCGGAATGAGCCTGTCGTTGACCTTCAGGAACGCCCGGCCACCGGCGTCGCGGCGCCGCAGGTCAAAGCCGAGAGTCCCCATTTCGAACGTGGTCCGCCACTCGACCACCACCTGGTTGTCGATCACGGTCGCGTCGAGATACGCGAGCATGGCGTCGGTTGCGGCGGCGAGCAGCAGGGTGGCGGTCACGCTGTCCTGCTCGGCGGTGTTGGCAGACGTCGCGGTGAGGGTGATTGGGTCTCGAGACGGGCCCTGCGCCGGGTCGACCGGCCGTTGCAGCTCGTACGATACCTGGCCCCCCGAAGGCACGATCGCGGTGGGCGTGGTCGTCAGGCCCGGTCCCGCGTCCCAAGTGCCGTTGCCGTCGAGGTCGGCAGCGATTATCGTGAGGGTGCCGCTGAGGTCGACCCACAACTCGGTGGGGTGATCGAGACCGTCGAAGCCGAAGAACCAGGACGGGCTGATGGCGAGGCTCATGACATCGGGCATTCCAGTGAAGTTGCGCAGCACTCCCGGGAAGTACGCCGTGTCGCCGGCGTCCACCGAGCGTGTGCCTCCGCCCGAAAGATCCATGATCAATGGCGGGCTGACAGTGGTGGTGTCGGTGGCGGTGCCGAAGACGTTGTCGGGGTCGCTCGGAAGAGCCGCCGTGATATGAATGACATCGGTCTCGAAGTCGACCACGCCGAGAGGCACGCCGACGACGACGAAGATCGTCTGCGACTCGCCGTCTGCAAGCTGCTGGGTGTTTGTTATTTCAATGTCGATGCCCGGCGTATAGACACCGTCGCCGTTGGCGTCCCAGTAGAACGCGGTCGTCCACGTGCTTGGCTCATTTTCCCGGGCTGCACTCAGGTCAAAGGCCGTGGTGGCGCCGGTGTTGTTGATCACCCGGTGTGAGTAGACTGCGATGCCGCCGGCTGCGCCGACGCCCGAGTTGTCGGGCACTACGATCACCGGCTCGAGGGCGTCGACCGCCATGGTCTCGTCGGTGGCGATGTCAAAACTGCCGGGGTTGCGGTCGGAGGTCGCCCTCAACGCTGTGGACTCGGCGGTACCGACTGACGTGCCGGTAGGAATCGTGACCTGCAGCAGGTAGTCGAGGGTCCCGTTTGGCGCCAGGGTGCCGGTGTTGACGGTGACGCCGCCGTCCCAGACGCCGTCGCCGTCGGCGTCGGCGGCGATCACCGTGCCGGTGCCGGGGTCGATGAGCTGGACCGGCCAGCCCTCGACACTCGTCAGTGAGATGTCGTAAGAATCGTCGCCTTCACCGGTGTTCTCGACAACGTGCGCGTAGGTGACCGTTTGGCCGACCTCGTCGAACCCGGCGTTGTCATACTCGATCACCGCACCCGCCCGCACCACGGCATCGGTGACCGAGGCCTCGTATGGACCGAGTGTCGCCGTGTTGAGCGTGGCGTCGTTTACGATTTCGGTGACGCCGACGCCCAACGGGTCGTCCACAACGACCTGGAAGGTAACAGTGAGAGTTTCACCGGTCGGAATCGTGAAGCCGTCGGCGGGTACGATGAGGTTGGGAGGGATCCCGCCGCTGGGCGGTGCTCCGGCGATATTGCTGAAGTCGATGCCCTGCACCCAAGCCGGGAAATCCTGGCCCGACCGCCGGCGCTCGAGACGTACGGTGGTGTCGGCGGTGTAGCGCGCAGAAAACATCGGTCTCGGGTAAGCGGTGCCGTTGCCGTTCTGGCCGTTGTACGAAAGAGCCATCCGCTGGGCGCCGGCGCTGTCGACCGTCACATCGACGGTCACCTGAGTGCCGTCGCCATCGGCTTTGAACCTCTGATCCACCGCCAAATCGGGGTGGGTCAGGGCGTAGACCTCGAAATCATCGCCAAGCAGCGCATACTCGTTCCCGACCGCAACGAGGTTCTCGTTGGGGTTCTGGTTGACGCCGTCACCCAGCGTGATCAGCGCCCCCTCGGCTGCGTCGCCGATGCCTTCGAGGGCGGTGTGTCCGGTGCCCCACACCCAGGTGTTGGCCCGCGCTACCGAGGAAATGGCGGTGGTGTTGTACTCGCCGACCGCATTGGCGCCATCACCACCATTGTTGCCCTGCACGCGGACCCTTTGCACCGTCCACTCAGAGCCCCACTCGATGGCCATCACGGTGCTGGTGGCTGAAGTCAGCGTCACGTCGTTTGGGTCGCGGGTCCAGGTGATCTGGTCACTCCCCGACGGGAAGATTCGCGCGTGGCACACCTTGGTACTGTTCTGCGACGCCTCGGCGGTCGTGCACCCGGCACCGTTGAAGCCTCCCATCAGGAGAACCTGGTTGATGTCGGTCCACGCGGTTGAAGATGTGTCTGATCCGCTTGAGGCCGCACCGCTGTGGGCGACCCGCCGAACATCGAGCAGACTGAATCCCTTGCTGCCGCAATCCGCCAAACATTCAACCACGGTCACCACACCCACCCACGAGTCGATGGCAGCGCCGCGTTCGATCCGAATGCGATTGGTCGCCCCCGAGGCTGTGAGCTGCCCGGTCGGGAACGGGTCGCGGGTGAGGGCCGCGTAGTTCTGGTTCGGCCCCCGATTGTTGTTGCTCGAGCCGTCGCCGTCGCTGCCCTGGACGATGACGAAGTAGTTCGCCACCAGGTCCTGAGCAAGTGTGAGGTCGTAGGTGGTGCCGGGAAATGTGCCGACGCCGAGGAAGTACTCGGTCACCCGCAGGGCGCTCGCCCCGGGGCCGGTGACCTGTGTGCTGCCGGCAACATACGTGGTGTCGGCGGGCAGCGAGTCGACCAGGCTGATTCCGGTCTGGGTGGCGAGCGTGTTGTTGGTGATCTCGAGGGTGTAGGTCACGGTCTGCCCCGGCGAGACCTCGTTGTTGACCGCGTCGGAGGTCTTGCTGAAGACGATCTCCGGCTGTTGGTAGCCGGTGTCGGGGGCGGTGACCGTTCCGCTGGGGATGGTCACGATGGTCTGCGGGTCGTTCGCGGTGGTGAGCACCGCGGCGGGTGGGAAGTCCGGATCGGACTCGTCCACATCGATGGTTGCGGACACCCCGGTCACCACCGCGGTGTAGTCGCCGTTGGAGTCGGTGGTGACGATCTGCGAGGTCGCCACCGCGTCATCGGTGAGGATCGACAACGTGCCTGCGTTAAAGGTGCCGACGTCGCCGCCCGCGCTGTCACCCATGCACAGCGACCACGGGCCGCGTGGGTCGGTGCCGTTGAACCCGGCCAGATTCAGCAGCCCGGCCGCGGTGTCCGGGCCCGGCAGGTAGTTGCAGATCCCGTCTCCCGAGCAGATGTTGGTACCCGCGCTGCCCAGCGTCTCGGCCGACGGGCCGCCACCCTGGTCGTCAAACGTCACGGTGGCGCCGGTCCAGTTGCTGCCATAGCCGTAGGGCGAGTCGGTACCGTCGTCGGGCACCCCCGATCCGGGGCGGTTGAGCAGCGCCAGCACCTGTCCGCCGGGACCGAAGACCTTGATCGTCATGTCGCCGACCCAGGTGTGGGTCGCCGCCACGTCCACATTGAGGTCGGTGATCAACGGCGAGGCGCCGAAGTCCCCGGCGGGCACGTTGAAGGGGCAACATGCCATCGAGGCCTGGCTGCCGTTGTAGCCGTTGTCGGGAATCGCGACGCCCGGGGTGCAGGTATAGCTCGGCCGCGACAGCGAGGTGACGACAACGTCGACGTTCGGGATCGGCGGCTCTCCGGGGTCCTCGTTGCCGTCGCCGTTGAGATCGAGGAACACGTGGCCGTTGATCACCGCGGTGCCGATGATCGGCACCTGGACCGGGTTGGTGTCTGTCGATGGGGTTTCGTCTGAGGCGTAGATGCCCTGGTTGGTGAGGAACTGACCCGCGGTCCCGGGGTCGACGACGACCCGGAAACGGAGTGTGACGTCCTGCGAGGTCCCCAGGCTGGCGAGGCGGAACTCGACCCGGTCGGCCAAGGCACGACCGTCTGCGCCACCGCCCTCATCACCGTCGTTGGCGTCGCTGAGCGCCGTGAATGGCCCCGAGTTGAGCGACCACATCAGAGTCTCCGCGAGATAGGCGGCGTTGGACGGAAACGGGTCGCTGATAAAGAGGTTGTTGGCGGCCGCGGTGCCGGTGTTGTCAATATGGATCTGGAAGGTCACCGTCTCGGAGGGATGCACGAAGGCAGGGTCGTCGACGATCGTCTTGAGCGCTTGCAACTCCGGTCCCCGAACCACCGGCTCGACCTCGTTGGACAGAAAGTACGGAGTCTCGACGCTCTCGTAGCCGCCGCGGTTGGGGATCTCGGTGCCGGCCGGAACGGTGGGGTTGACCCGCACCTGGAAGCTCAGGGTGGCTGACGCGCCCCACGGAAACAGTGCCGTGTTCCACAGCACGGCGTTCTGGCCCACGTCAAACACCCCCGAGCCGGCAAAGACACCGTCGGCGGTGATGCTGCCGGGCTCGAACGTGGTGTCGACCGGGATCGAATCGGAGATATAGACGTCGGTCTCATCGATGCTGGTGCTGGTGTTGGCCACCTGGAGGGTGAAAGTAATGAGGTCGCCGGCGGCCGGCGACGTTACGTCCACCGCCTTGGTGAGGGTGACGTCGGTTTGCACAACCTTGGCGGTGTCGAACGGAGAAAAGACGCTGCCGCCGAGCGCTGCTTGGGCGTGGGCCTCGTTAGTGAGCTGGCGGGGCCCGCTTGGTGCCACCGGAATGACCACTTGGTAGCGCACGGTGAGGGTGTTATCGGTGCCGAGGGCGAAGCCGGCGCCGCACGCGCCCTCGATGTCCCATGTCAATCTGCCGCAATCGACGCCGACACCACCCGTGCAGTCGTCGAAGGAGGGGTCGTCGGTGCCCTGGACGAGGTTGGGGCAGGTGATGAGCGTGCTCGAGAGGACGTAGTCGGTGTCGCCATATAGGTCTTGTGGCAAGAGGTCCCACACTTCCACGTCTGTGAGCGGCCCGAATTCGTAGGACTTCACCGTCAGGGTGTAGGTCACCGTGCGGTCGGCGGAGGTTGAGCCCGTCGGCACGGCGGTCGTGTCGACCTCCTTGGTGATGGTCAGGGCCGGGTCGAGAAAGAGCTGGTCGACCGGGTAGACGGTGAAGCCGGTGTCGAGCGCCTGGTCGGAGAAATAGCTGCGGTCCGTGTCCTGACCCCAGGAGACGGCGACCGGCTTGTTGGCGATGATGCGGGCGCCGGTCATGTCGTTGTCGTCCGGGTCGATCACCTTGAGCGCCGACAGCATATCGACCTCGTAGGTGTTGTCGGTAAATGGGGCGGCGTCCGCAGCACCGTCGCCGTCGAGGTCGACCAAGTCGAAGGTGCCGTCGTTTTGCAGGTCGAACTGGACCCGGGTACGGTCGGCGGTGGCGGCGACGAAGACCGGGTTGCCGTACTGCGAGGCGTCGGGCGGTTGGTTCTGGTTTCCGGGTCCAAAAGAGACCGTGTAGGTTCCGGTGAGGAACTTCTTGGCCAGCCACGAATGGCCCCAGTCACTGATATTGGTGTCCCAGTCGTAGGCGGTGACGCCCCAAAAATTTCGGTCGGAGGTGAGGCGGACCGTCGAGTTGGGGGCGATGTCGCGGCCCGGCGCCAAATCATCCATCGAGCGCATTGCGTTTGGCGGAATGTTGACGGTGTAGGTTCCGGAACTGTCGGTGATCGTGACGTCGATCGCGGTCAGCACGTCCGGGTTGAGGATGTAGATGTTGGCGGGGCGGTCCTGCGGGGTGCCGTTGGTAGTCGGCCCGACGGTCGGGTCGTCACCGGGAGCGGTGGTGACATAATCGGTGGAGTGCAGGATGTCGGGAAGCAGGGTGTAGAGGCGAGTGGCCCAGGTGCCGTCACCGCCCGTAAAGATCAGTCCGGAGATTGGCGCGGTGGACGAGACCTTGGTGCCGGCGTTGATGGTCAGGCCGAGGGCCGGTTGGGACGAATCGTCGATGAACCCCATCGAGCTCCAGTTCTCGCCGCGCTCGAGATCGAAAGACACCGAGCCCCCACCCGGACTGTCGACGGTGATCGAGGTGTCCTCGAAGGCCACCAGCTCGAGCTCGACGTAATGGAAGGGCTCGGTCGGGGTATTGGCAACGTAGAGGTCCTCTCCGATCGGCACCGAGTATGAGCGCGCGGCCTCGACCGCCTGCCGCGACAAAATCTCGATCGAGCCACCGATAAAGTTGGTCAGGGGGTACTGGCTGTGGATCAGGGTCAGCGGTCCACCAGTGGTCTCGACGAGGTCACCGCCGTCGAAGCGGACGTCGGTCGAGACGCGAGGATTGAGGGGCACCGAACAGCGTTCGGGAGTGCCGGGTGTGGTACAGCCGCCGCCGAGACCGCGGTCGGAGTTGAAATTGACATAGTCGCCAGCCGACAATAGATCGTTTCCGCAGGCCAGGTTGGCGTTGAAATTGCAGACGTCGCCGTTGGAGGGGTCGCCGTCGCCGATCACCAGCGTCGACGCTTGCAGCATGGAGGTGTCGACGGTGGGGAAGTTCGCGAGCTCTGGATCAGCGAGGTCCTCCCAGTGGTCGTAAAAGATCACCTGGTTGTCGGCCGAGGCGGTGGCTGTGACCACCGAGTTCATGCCATCTACGAACTGGGCGCCGCCCTGGGCGTTCTGGACGCGGTCCATCATGTCCCAGATGTGCTGCTCCCAACCGAGGACGTAGTACTCCTGGACACCGGTGGGGACCGTCTGCGCTCCAAGCGTGGCGGCGGTCATGATCGCGAGCGCGATCAAACCGGCGCAACGCCGCATTGATCGAGCCGCCGGTGCGGTTCTGATCTCCGAATATGATGGTCTGTATGCCATGGGCTGCTCCCTTGTTCGCGGATCACTGCAAGACGCCGACGGCGTGCTGTTGCATCGGCGTCGGCCTTCTGTTGCGTCTCGTAAACGAAAGATTGATGCCTGATCTCTGGTAAAGAACGGGCGTCCTCGACGTCGACCACGTCCTATTCCGGGACATGATCGACACAACCATCTTACCCGCCGTGTGGCCATAATCCGGTCGGTGTGGGTGGTTTACGATTTGAAAACCGCCACGTTTGACGGTTCTTTGACCTTGGCTCTGGTTTGGGGTGAATTGGAGTGGACTCCGGTTTCATCGCGCCCCATCCACGTGCGTGTCAACCCATTCAGGCCTGTTGCGTCTGAACGGCGAGAGATCGAAAGCGCTTTCGCACAATTCAACCACGAAGTCCCGAAAGGAGATGAACGAGATGAAGAAGTTTCTGATCGCCGTGATTGCCCTGTGTGTGGTGGCGCCCCTGGCGGCGCAGGAGATGGAGCCGCCGCCGATCGTCGAGGCTGCCCACAACCGGGTTGCCGCATTCCTGCAACTGAGCGAACAGCAGATCGCGGACTGGGATGTGATCTATCAGATCCACCGCGATGCCGAGCAGCCGCTCAAGGACGAGATTGCCGCTGTGCAGGCTGAGATCGACGCGCTCTTCGAGGAGGGTGATCCCGACCCGACGGAGGTCGGTGAGCTGACAATCGAGAGACGTGGTCTTGGCGAGGCCCTCATCGAAGTCCACGTTGTCTACCACGAGGACTTCGTCGCGCTGCTCGACGAGACCCAGGTCCGGCGTCTGAGATTTATTGCCCGAGCCGACGACGTCCAAAAGATCATTCCGGCCTTCAAGCTCTTTGAGCTCATCCGGCGCCGCTGAGTGCCGACCCTCGATTCGAACGATGAGCGGGGCTGCGGCCCCGCTCTTTTCGGTCGTCAGGCGGACGCTCTGGAGCGCACTGTTGCGAGACCGCCGTCGACGCCGATCACCTGACCGGTGACCCAGCCGCTTGTTTCCGACAACAACCACACGATGGCCGAAGAGACCTCCTCGGGCCGGCCGATCCTGCCCAGTGGGTGCATGGCCGCCGAGGCCTTGAGCATGAGCGGATTGCCGGTGATGTTCGAGGCCAACGGCGTGTCCACCAGACCGGGGGCGACGATGTTGACACGAATGCCTTTGGCTGCGTAGGTGGCCGCGGCAGAGCGTCCGAGTCCGATCACGCCGGCCTTGGCGGCGGCGATGGCCTCGTGATTGGGAAGCCCGACCTGCGCGGCAGCCGAAGACATGAGGACGATCGAACCCCCATTCCTTCGCATCGCCTTTGCGCCGGCTCGAACGGCGGCAAAGGCCGAGTCGAGGTTTGTCGAGAGCGTGTGCCGCCACTCGTCATCGGTGGTCTGGTGGGCAGCCTTGAGAAGGATCGAGCCGACGCAGTTGACGATGCCGTCGACCGCGCCATAGCGGGTCACGGTTTCGCTGACGAACGACTCGACTGCCGCCGTGTCGGTGGCCTCGAGGACGCCGAAGTGGGCGCCGCCGAGCTCGGATGACAGGGCCTCGAGCCGTTCTTCGCCGCGCGCCGCCAACGCCAGTTCCGCGCCGGTCGATTTGAGTTGACGGCAGGTGGCGGAACCGATGCCGCCGGTCGCGCCGAGAATGACGTACACTGCTTTGCGATCCATGAAAGTCTCCAGAGATTTGTCGTCGGGCTGCTCCGGGGGCAGCGCATGGATAAGTATCGACAGCGCTGCGAGCATTCCAGCAGTGCGGTTTCCCGGTGGGTGACGTCGAAGCTCATTGACGATAAAAGCGCTGCGTCCGTGCGATTGACCGGAGGTGGGGCATGTCCGACATTCTGCGCACCGAGTTTTTGGCGGCTGGTTCATTGCGATTCGACTTCGCCGCGGCCAAGGCGCTTGCCGACGACGCGGCCGCGAAGGCGCTCGAGGAACCGATCTGCCTGTCGTGGTACGACCGTGCCCAGGACCGCGAGTCGCCGGCCCATGCCAGCGAGTGCCACGGCGACTGCGAGATGCCCGGCTATGTCGAGTACGCGGTGACTCGGGGGGCAGAGCTCAAAGTGGTGGTGGGTGATGGCGATTTCGTCTTCTGTTACCGGCCCCTGGGAGAGTTCTCCGGGACATGACGGAAGGCTTTGGCGCGAGCGGCGGTTGCGATCAAGTGATGGACAGGGTTGTTTTGCTTGAAGAGGTGAGCCGCACCTACCGGCGCGGCGATGAGGAAGTGCACGCTCTGGCGGGGCTGTCGCTCGGCCTCGGGCCCGGAGAAATGGTGGCGCTGGTGGGCCCCTCCGGTTGCGGCAAATCGACTGCCCTCAATCTGGTGGCGGCGGTGGACCGGCCCGACTCTGGAACCGTCCGGGTGTGCGGTGTGGACGTTGGTTCGGCGCCGGAAGTGCATCTCGAGAAGCTGCGCCGGCGCAGCATCGGCATGGTCTTTCAGGCCTTTCATCTGGTGCCCCATCTGACGGTGGAGGAGAACATTTCGTTGCCGCTGGCGCTCGACCGCCGGCGCGACTCCGTGCGGGTCGAAGAGCTCCTGCGGCGAGTGGGCCTCGAGCACCGTCGGCGTCACTACCCGTCCGAGCTCTCCGGCGGCGAACAGCAACGCACCGCGGTGGCGCGCGCCCTGGTCCACCGTCCACAGGTGGTTGTCGCCGACGAGCCCACCGGCAACCTGGACTCCAAAACCGGGGCGGCGGTGATTGAGCTTCTCGCCGAGTTGCGCCGCGAGGAAGGGGCGGCGCTGGTGCTGGCCACCCACGACGGCGCGGTGGCGTCGCTGGCGGATCGAGTGCTCGAGCTCGACGATGGCCGGATGGTGGGATGAGTGCCGTCGATCGTCGGATGACGGTTTCCCCGCAATGATATTTCGTGCGCTCTTCCTGCGCCCCCTGCTTCGCCAACCGTGGCGATTTGCCGTCACGGTCCTCGGAGTGGCGGCCGGAGTGGCGGCGGTCGTGTCGACGGTTGCCGCCAGCCGGGCCGCGGTGGCTTCTTTTGCCGAGGGGGTCGAGGAGGTGGCCGGAGCGGCCAGGTTCGAGGTGACCCGGCCCGGTGGGCTGCCGGAGAGTCTGCTGGTGGACCTCCGTCCGATCACCGACCACGCCATCGTGGTGCCGGTGGTGGAGGAGAGCGTGCTGCTGGTCGAGCTCGGCGACGGGGTCAGACTGCTGGGGGTCGATTTTCTACTCGACGCTGAGGTGCGGCCGGTGCTCGATCGAGGGACCGCCCGGTCGTCACTGGATTCGGTGTTGCTGGGTTTCGGCGCAGTCATCTCGCGGGCCCTGGCGAATCAACTGCAGGTGACCCTGGGCGACACGCTTACGGTATCAGCCAACGGCCGGCCCGGCGCGATCGAAGTCGCTGGGATCTTTGACGGTGGAGAGCTCTCAGCGGTGTGGGAGCGGGTCATCTTGATGGACGTGGCAGCCGCGCAGGAGCTGTTGGGACGGGTGGGCCGGCTCGACCGCATCGAGCTCGTGCCGCGCAGCGACGCCGATCTGGATCTGCTGCAGGCTCGTGCGGCGGAACTGCTGCCGTCGGATGTGAGTGTGGCGGAGCCGTCCGAGCGACGGCGATTCGCCGAGCAGATGCTGGCGTCTTTACGTTTCAACCTGGTCGCTCTGTCGGCCATTTCGGTGCTGGTGGGGGGCGTCCTGGTGGCCACCACCCTCGCCACCTCGGTGGTTCAAAGGCGATTCGTGGTTTCGCTTTTGCGGTCGATGGGGGCGTCGCGCGCCCGGGTGGCCTCGGTGGTGCTGGCCGAGGCGACGGCCATCGGCCTGGTGGGAGGCGCCCTCGGTGTGATCGTTGGGTTCCTGGGCGCGCGGGTCGCGTTGGCCAGCGTCAGATTCACTGTTGCTTCGGTGGTGCGCGGCATCCCCGCATCCGAGATCCGGTTCGAGCCCGGTTTGGCCCTCCTCGGGGTGGCGCTGGCGGTTGCCACGGCCCTGGCTGCTTCGGTTTTGCCGTTGCTCGAAGTGGCCTCGACCCCGCCGCTGCAGGGGCTGCGTGCCGCGGTGCCGCGGAGGCTGGATCGCTCAGCTCGATGGCGGACAATCGGGCTATTGCTCGCCACGGCGGTGGCCGTGGTCCTGTTGAGCCTGCTGCCGGCGTGGGGCGATCTCCCGGTGGCCGCACTGCTGGCCGCACTCCTGGTGATGGGTGCGCTCCTGGCGGGCTCCGGGTTGCTGCTCGACCTGCTCTCTCGGATCGGCCACGGTCCGGTTCTTCGCCTACCGTCGGTGGCCATGCGTCTGGCGGCAGCAGCGCTTTCGGCGAGCCGGCGGCGCGCCGCCTGGGCCGCGGGCGCGGTGGCGGTGGCGGTGGCGCTGGCGGTGGCCATCGCCACCATGGTGACGTCGTTCCGGACCACCGTGGAGCACTGGACGGAGGCCGGAATGCGCGCCGATGTCTGGGTGCGGCCAATGGCCGCCTCGACCGGAGTGTGGGTCGGTCATCTGGACCCCGAAGTCGTGGCTGTTGCCGAAGCGATCTTCGGACCGGAAGTTGTGGATCCCTTCTACTCGGTCAACGTCGAATACGAAGGCCGCCCGGTCGCTTTTGCCGGGGCCGCGTTCGACGTGGTCCAACACTTCGGCAGCGTCCCGTTTCCGGGTCGCGACTCTGCCGCGGTCTTTGCCGAGGCGTATCAACGTCGGGGCGCTGTGGTCAACGAGCCCTTTGCCAACCGATTCGGCATCCGCGAGGGCGACAGGGTGCGTATCGAGCTTCCGGGCGGCACGTTGGAGCGCGAGGTCGTCGGTGTCTTCACCGACTACTCGCGGTCGCACGGGCTGGTCGTGGTCGACCGCACGGACTTCCTGGTGCACTTCCCCGATCGCGGGCCCGAGGACATGGCCCTGTTTCTGCCGCCGGGCAGCGACCCCGAGGCCGCCCGAGAACGCCTGCTCGAGGCCATGCGGGGCCGCTTCCTGGTCGAGGCGCTGGTCAACCGCGAGCTTCGGTCGGCGGTGCTTCGGGCCTTCGAGCGCACCTTTGCCATCACCACCGCCATGTATCTGGTAGCGGCTGTCGTGTCGGTGGTCGCGATCGTCACCGTGCTCTTCACCCTGGTCGGCGAACGCCGCGGCGAGCTCGCCACGGTGCGTGCGCTGGGCGGCTCGCGTTCCCTGGTCATGCGGATGGTGGTGGCGGAGGCCGGTCTGCTTGGCGTCGCCGCGGCCGGTCAGGGCACGGTGGCCGGGCTCGTGGTCGGAGTGATCCTGGTCAAGGTGGTCAATCTGCAGAGTTTCGGCTGGTCGTTGGAGCTGGTGCTGCCGTGGTCGACCCTGGTGCCGTTGGCGGGGTGGGTAGTCTTCGCCTGCCTGCTGGCCGGTCTCGCTCCGGCGCTGGCGGCGTCGCGGCTGCAGCCGGCCGAGGTCCTGCGAGAGGAGGGCTGACCGCCGATGAGGCGTGTTTTGTTTTTCATCTTGGTGAGTCTCTTTGCCGCCAGCTGCGCTGCTGCTGGGGACTGGCTCGAGGTCGCCGGCCCGCCCGAGCTCGTCTTCCCCCGGGACCACGGCGCCCACCCCGACTACCGGACCGAGTGGTGGTACGTGACCGGGCTGGTCGATGCCGACGACGGCCGCCGTTTCGGCTTCCAGGTGACCTTCTTCCGCCAGGGCCTCGACCCGTCCGAACCGGAAACAGGAAGCTCGCGGCTGCGCGCGCGGCAGATCGTTGCGGCGCATCTCGCCGTGGCGGACATCTCGAACCAGCGCTTCCACCATGCGGAGCGCCTGCGCCGGAGTGCCGGTGGTCTCGCCGGATTTTCCGATACCGGGCTCGATGTGTGGCTGGACGACTGGGAGATGAAAACCGGCGAGGCCGGCGTGGTCTCGGTTCAGGCGCGGGATGCGGCCACTGGCGTTGGTGTGGACTTCGAATTGCGACCGCAGCGCGAGTTGGTTCTGCACGGGGATCGCGGCTACTCGCGCAAAGGCGCCGACGAGGGAAACGCTTCTGCGTATGTGAGCTGGACGCGCCTCGCCGTGGAGGGCCAACTCGAGGTAGAGGGTTCGTTGCTGAAGATCGACGGCACGGCGTGGTTCGACCACGAGTGGGGCACCTCCCAGCTCGGCGAGGGGGTGGCGGGTTGGGACTGGTTCAGCCTCCGCCTTGACGACGGCCGCGATCTCATGGTCTACCGGTTGCGCCGTGCCGATGGCTCCGCCGACCCGCGCTCCTCGGGCACCCTGGTCGGTCCCAATGGCGGGGTTCAGCGCCTCGATCGTGACGGCGTCGAGTTGGAGGTCCTGGGTTGGTGGCAGAGCCCGGCGACCGGCGCCCGCTACCCCGTACGATGGCGACTGCGCGTTCCAGATGCGGGCATCGACCTTGAAATCAGTTCGCTGTTGACAGCGTCCGAGCTCGACGGCAGCGCCACAACCGGCGTCGTCTATTGGGAAGGACCCGTGACGGCGATTGGCTCGACGCGGGGCGAGGGCTACGTCGAGATGACCGGATATGCAGGAACCCTCGAGGACAGATTCTGAGGGCTTCCGGCGAGGATGCCTCACATCTTGACCACCGGACTGAGACCGGTCATGATTCGGCCACATGAGCCCGTCACCTCCCAACAACCAGGTACTCATCGACGACCCGGCAGGCCGGGTCCGTGGGGCCGATATCGTAGGGCCGGTCGCGCTGGTGGTGGCCCATCCCGGCCACGAGTTGATGGCATTCGGGTGGTTGGCGACGCTCCAGCCGTTGGTGTTCGTAGTGACGGACGGTTCCGGAAGAAATGCCGACCCACGGATTGAAGCGTCCGGCGTTTTGTTGGACCGCGGTCTGGGAACTCGAGCCTCCGTTTTCGGACGGTGGACGGATCGCGAGCTGTATAAGGCGCTGTTCGAGGGTCGCTTCGATCCCTTCCTTGAACTGTTCGAAGAGCTTGTCGATACGTGGTGCAGCCTGGGCGTGCGAACAGCGATCTGCGACGCATACGAAGGCCGCATACTCATGCACGACGTGGTTCAGATCGTCGCGTCTGCTGCGGTGGCAGCGTGTCGGGGGCGGGGCGCCGAGGTGGATCTGTTGGAGATGCCGATCTATCTCGGGCCGGGCGATGCTCGCCCCGGCAACCCGCAGGAGGCTGCGGCATTCGCGGCATCCGATGAGACCCTGAAGCGGAAGATCGAGGCCGCCAGGGCCTACGGGTCGACCGTGGTTCGTCATGAGGTCGATGAGTTTCTTCGGCTGCGCAGTGCAGAAGCCTTCCGGGTTGAGACGCTCTACCACTCGATCCGAAGGACACCGGTCGAGCTGGGGCTGGAACCACAGCCGGCATGGGAGGCCCACGGCGAACGGCTGATGGAACAGGGGGTCTACGACCGCGTCATCCGGCTGCGGGATCACCTCGTTCCTCTAGCGAGGGCGCTAGAACGCCCGCTCGGGTCGACCGGTACAGCACAGTCGGTGAATCCGTGAGAATTCTCATCACCAACAACACGCTGGCCGAACGCGCGGGCACTGAAGTCTACGTGCGGGATCTCGCCCTCGCCCTCCTCGCCCGCGGGCACCGGCCCGTGGTCTACAGCCAGATCCTGGGGGAGGTGGCGCACGAACTGGAAGCGGCCACCGTACCAGTGGTGGACGATCTCTCCCGGATCACCGAACCGCCCCAGATCATTCACGGCCATCACCACCTCGAAACGATGACCGCCCTCTCGCATTTCCCTGCCGTGCCCGCCGTATTCGTCTGTCATGGGTGGGCGCCGTGGCAGGAGGCGCCCCCCGTCCACCCGCGAATCGTGCGCTACATTGCGGTCGATGAGTTGTGCCGGGAGCGGATCGTGGACGAGGCAGGTGTTCACCCGGACAAGATCGAAATCATTCTGAATTTCGTGGATCTCGACCTTTTTCGTCCCCGGCAGCGCTTGCCTGATGCGCCCGGACGGGCACTCTTGTACTCGAACCATGCGGGCTCGGGGAGGATAGCGGAGGAGATCGAACGGGCTTGTTTGAAGGCGGGGGTGGATCTTGACGTGGTCGGTTTGGCGTCCGGCAACCCGACCGCCTCCCCACAGACTCTGCTCCCGAAATACGACCTCGTATTCGCCAAGGCCCGGGCGGCGCTCGAGGCGATAGCCGTTGGGTGTGCGGTCATTTTGTGTGACGTTCCGGGATTGGGGCCGCTGGTGGACACAGAGAACTTCGATCGATTGCGACCCCTCAATTTCGGTCTCCAGGCGCTTTCATCTCCGCTGACAGCGGACGCCATCGGAGCGCAATTGGCCCGCTACGATCGCAATGAAGCCGCTGCGGTCAGCGCCCGCGTACGGAGTGAAGCGAGCTTGTCGGACACGGTCGAGCGCCTGATCGCCCTGTACCGATCATGTGCCGGGAGCCGGACCCTCCCAGCGCAGGACGAGGGGCGGGCGGCGGCCGACTATATTCGGACTCTTGCACCGAGAATCAAGGAGAACGATCTTTTCCATCTCCGGGTCGCGGAGGCGGCCGAGGTTGCGGATCATTGGCGTCGTCGCGCCGAGGCTGCGGCGGAGGATCTGGCCCGACTCGAAAGCGAACACGAGGATGAGCAAAACGCCGCCGGAGCTCGCATCAAGGACCCCGCTGCAGAGAACCGAGTGCTCGGCCGGTCGCGCGATCAGCTTGAAAAGCGCGCGGCGGCCCTCGAGTCGGAAAGCTCCACGCTCCGTGATCAGCTCGGTCGTGCTTATGGAACGCTGACTTGGCGAGTTCGTGAGCGCGTGCTCGCGACGCGTTCCGGCCGGATCCTCCGCCGGGTGATCGGGCGTTTCCGCTAGGAGACAACGGGACGACGTTTGAACGTTCAAACGATCGAACGTTTTCCTACACCCGGTTGCGCAACATCAGCTCCCGGGGGTGCGGCTCGAGGTAGAGCTGGCCCTCCAGATAGTCGATACCGTGCCTGCCCACGTGGTGGCGCAACAGGGTGAGGGGCACCACCAGCGGCACCGTCTCGTTGCGGTAGTCCTCGATCAGGGCCAGAAGCTCCTGTTTCTCCGCCGGTTCGAGGACCCGCTTGAGGTATCCGAAGGCATGGTAGAGCACATTGGCGTGGCGTTTGCGGGTGGCGCGGGTTTGCAACACCGTGTGGAACTCTTCTTCATAGGATCGGAAAAGTTCGTCATCGGGGATCGAACCGGCCGAGGCGACGATCCGTCCCAGCCGTCGGTAACCGGCCTCGTTGTGGGCCCGGAGCACAAGCTTGTGGGCGGTGTGGAACTCCACCAGGCGGCGACGCGACAGCCCGCGCCGGACCAGGGTTCGCCAGCGGTGGCGGCAGAAGACATGTTCGATGAAACGTTCGCGGAGGTGGGGGTCGTTGAGCCGCCCCTCCTCCTCGACCGGCAGGTTGGGCCATTTCTCGAGCAGCACGCGGGCAAAGATTCCGACACCATCCTTGGACGGCATGCCGCCTTTCCCGAAGACCTTGACCCGCTCCATGCCGCAGCTCGGGGACGCACGCTTCAGGATGTAGCCGTCGAGATCTTTGGCCATCAGCTCGTCGACCTTGGTGTGGGAGTAGGTCTCCATCTTCTCGGTCAGGTCGTCACCCGACTTCGGTTCAACGAGTCGCGGGCCGACCTCCCCCTGGATGAGACGGATCGTGGGTCGTGGCACCCCGAGACCGATGTCGAGCTCCGGGCACACCGGCACCCAGTCAAACCACTCTCCGAGAATGTCGGTGAGATAGCGGTCGCGTTTGTGGCCGCCGTCGAAACGGACCTTGGCGCCGAGCAGGCAGGACGAGATGCCGAGCCGGATCGGTTCGTCGTCGTGCCAGGGACGCCACGAAGGCTCAGGTCGTGCGGGTTGGTTCATGCCGCCATCATGGCACGAATCGCGGTGGTCCCCTTACTCGGGCAGCGCTCGAGACCTTGCTCGACGTCATTCAGACAGAGTTTGATTCTTCTGAGACAGGATTCAGAAAGACCAATGCTTTCTCGCTCCATCGAGGCGGTACCAGGTGTGACGGAGGGATCACGACCATCGAAGTCATCGGCCTGGCTGCGCCGGAGGCTGCGACGTTCCTCGCTGAGAAACACCGCCTCGATTGCCGGCCCATCATGAGCCACGGGCTCAACGGCCTCCGGATTTCGCTGTCGATTTTCAACACCGGAGATCAGGTGGACCTGCTGGTTGCCGCGCTGCGGGAGCTCGCTGTGGTGAGCTCACCGTGACTGCTTGACGATCGTCCCCATCCGACACGGTCCTCGAGCAGCCGGGCTGCGGCAAGGGCGAGGATCCCCGTAGCAAGCCCTGCGATGATGTCGGTCAGCCAGTGGATACCGAGCACCGCGGTTGAGGCGATCACCAGTAGGCCCAACCACAGCGCCGCCCAGCGGTAGCGCAGTCGTTCGGTGAAGCACAGACCCACCACCACGGTGGTCAGCGAGACGTGGAAGCTCGGAAAACAGTTGTCGAGCCCGGAGAACGGGCGAAAGATCTCGATCAGCTGGGGCGCCCACAGGTCCGACAACAAGATCGCCCCCGAGTCCGGCCACGCCCACCGTTCGGGGACCGGGAAGAAGAGGAAGAACGGCAGGCTGACGGCATAGTCGATGGCGATCGCCAGGGCGAAGATTCGGAAGGGGCGCGGGTTGGCTCGACGTGCCAGCCCCCAGCCGGTGCCCAGCACCAGCAGCAAGAGCACGAAGAAGTATGCGATCGAGTAGCCGTAGACCACCAGCGGCGAGGCCGCTTCCCAACCCGAGAAGGTGATGCCGCCCTCGAAGAAATGGGCCGCGCGGGCGAGTTGAAATCCCAACTCGCGGCCGATTCCGGAGTGCTGGCGGACCGCGGTCTCGATCGTCGTTTCGACGAGGTTGACCAGAAAGACTCCCGCCAGAAGAAGCAGCGGCACGCGGTGGCGAATGAACGCAGCCCGTGCCCGGTTGGCCACGCTCGGCCCTCCGGGGCCCGCACCGGGTAATCGTGCGGCGAGGGCCGCGTCGGCCGCCGACCCTCCCGACGAATACTGGCGCTTGAGAATGCGGAGTTGTTCATAGAGGCTCTCGACCGACTGGAGGCGTTCAGCCGGGTCCTTCTCGAGGCACAGACCGATCGCGAGCTCGAGGTGCTCGGGGACGTCGTGACGTCCTGACGAGATCGATCGCGGTTGGTTTCGTAGGATCGACGCCATCACCGCGGCCGGATTGCGGCCCTTGAATGGCCGCTCGCCGGTCAGCATCTCATACAGGATGATGCCGAGGGAGAAGAGATCGGAGCGGCCGTCGATGTGGCTTCCCGTCACGTGTTCGGGCGACATGTAGGGGATGGTCCCGATCAGCATGCCGTCGCTGGTCAGGCGATCGTTTTCCGGCGGTGGAGCGTCGATCAGGGTTGCGCCTTCGAAGTCCGTGTTTCGCCTCTCGTCCATCAGCTTGGCAAGCCCGAAATCGAGTACCTTGACCCGGCCCGTCTGGGTGATCATGACGTTGTCGGGTTTGAGGTCGCGGTGGGTGATGCCGGCGGCGTGGGCGGTGGCGACGGCTTCGGTGAGCTGGGCGGCGATCCGGAGAAACTCATCGAAAGCAAGCCCGCCGTGCGGAATCACCTCGCGCAGGGTGCGCCCTTCGACCAGCTCCATGGCCAGGAAGTGAATGCCGTCGACTTCCTCGACACCGTGGATGGTGACGATGTTGGGGTGGTTCATGGCGGCTGCGGCTCGGGCTTCGGTGCGAAAGCGCTGGAGCCGCTCCTGATTGCTCACCGACTCGGGCGGCAGGACCTTGAGGGCCACTCTCCGATCGAGTCGAGTGTCGTGAGCGAGGAAGATCTCACCCATGGCGCCGCCGCCGATCCTTTCGAGCACCTTGTAGTGAGCCAGTTGCTGGCCGATCACGGGTGAGTTTCCACGAACAGTCACGAGAGCATGGTCTCCTCGTCCTCCCGCGCGCCGGAACCCCGGCGGCTGCGCAACGTCCACACTGCAGCTACGGCGGCCAACACGAGCAAAACGACGAGTGCTCCTGTGGCGATGCGGTGGAGGGTGTTTGGCGGCACCGCGCGCAGTTGATACACCCGAAACGACACGTTGCTCAGGGGATCGAGCTCAACGCCGTTCTCGCCCGCGCGACGGAAATCGTCGGCCTCGAGTTCGTGAACGAATGGGCTCGAGGCTCTGACCTGGGCCGGGAAAACGGGGCCCGCGCGAAAGCTGTTGCGTTCGGGGTCGAGCCAGGTGATCCGTTGCACGGGAACCTCGTCACCCGGCGGCAGCGCGAGGGTGGTGTCGCGAATGATGATCGGCTGGCGTCCGCTGAACGGCCAGACGTAGCGGATGCGATGGAGCCGGCCCTGCATGAGAGTGACGATGCGCTCGGTCAGGTCCTGGGCGTCGCGAAAGCTGATTGGAAAGACCTGGTCGTCGACGTCGGTGCCGGGGATCGTGCTCTGGAGGCGGGCGGCGCCATCGTGGATCCGGTCGATGGTCCAGACGTAGTCGATGTGCTCGTGAAAGTCCTCGTCGTAGAGCACGAACTCCATACCCGAAAGCCGCACCGCGTGTTTTGCGGATTGCAGCATTTCGCGAGTCGCCGCGCGGTCGCCGCCGGCGCTGCGGACATCCACGGTCACCGGGGCCGCCTGCTCCCGGGCCAGCCAGCGCAGGTGTGCCAGAGCGTTGCGCGCCTCCGGAGCATCGATGATGTCGCGCCACTGTCTGAAATCGCCCACCGCGATCTCGTCGGCAGGCATCTCCCGGATCGCTGCCCGCACCCGCTCCTTGAGCTCCGGCGGCGCCCATCGCGAGCACACGAGCAGATCGTTGGGAATCGCCGACGGCAGCCGAACGAACACCACCTCCCGTCCGAGGGCGAGATCCGCCGTGCTGGCCTCGCCCGACGTGAACCGGGTACGGGTACCGTCCCACACCGCCGCCAGATCGGCCTCGCCGCGCGCGACGGCACGCACCAACGCGCTCGATGAGTTCTCTGGGATCTGGGCGACGTCGACGGCAGCCAGCGATTCCGTTGGTTCGTTCATGTGGAAAATGTGGTTGGCGCGGAAGTGGAGCGACGGCAGGAAGAAACTCGAGGTCGAGAACAGGCTGTGGTGGATAAATCGCAGACGCCGCGGCGACTCCGTGATCAGCGTGACCACGTCGGCGGGAGTCGGGTTCGGCGGCAGGTCACCTCGACGGGCCACCAGGTAGGAGTTGTAGGTGGTGGTGCCGGTGGCATCGCTGATATAAGTTGCGAGGATCTCCATGTCGGCGCCGAGCATCTCCGAAACCACCTGCACGTAGGGCGTGGTTCGGGCTACGAAGACGCCCTCGTCGCGGTTCCAGGTGGCTAGTCGCTCAATGACCTGGCCGTACTCGAGCTCCTCGGGGGCGAACGAGAGTGCTGCGCGGCGTTCGAGATAGGCCTGGAGACGGCGGTCGGCTTCGCGGGTCTCGGTGTCGAGGGCGACTCCGATAAAGGCCACCCGGTCGTCCGCGACAACGGCCGGCCCACAGAGGACGCACGCGATGAAGCAGATCGCGAGGCGCCGGGCGCTGCGAGATGGTCGGCGACTGGAAGTCATGTCGGCTCAGGATACACCTCCCCAAGCTCATCCCTCATCTCATCCTGCAGGTGGTACCCTTCGGGGGTGAAACCTCCCCAACAGGGCCATCGCGAAGTCGAGCACACAGCCGACCTGAAATTGGAGGTGTGGGGCCCGGACATGGCCGCGGTGCTCGAGGAGGCGGCGCGGGGCATGTACGAGCTGATGGCGGTCGAGGTCTCCGAAGATTCGCGTCGCCACCACCAGATGGAGATTCAGGCCGACGACAGGGAACAACTCATGGTCTCGTTCCTCGAAGAGCTGTTGTATCTCGCCGATTCCGAGGAGCTGGCCTTCGACGGTTTTCTGCTCAAAGTTGACGACACCCAGTTGATCGCACACCTCGAGGGTGGTTTCATGATCGCGCGCAGCAGAGACATCAAAGCCGTCACCTTTCACAGCCTCAGAATCGGCAAGAGCGGGAGCGGTCTTCGGACCCACATCGTTTTTGACGTGTGAGTTCAATCGATGGTTCAGCTGAGAGATCTCGTGAGGCGGGGCCCCTGGGAGTGGGAGATCCCGACCACCGTCCGCAGCGACATGCGGGTCCCGGTCAGGATCTTCGCCAGCCGCGAGCTGCTCGAGGCCATCAAGGGCGATGCCTCGTTGGACCAGGCGGTCAACGCCGCCACCCTGCCCGGGGTCGTGGGCGAGGTGCTGGTCATGCCCGACGTCCACCAGGGTTACGGTTTTCCGATCGGCGGGGTGGCCGCGACCGAACTGCCCTGCGGGGTGATTTCTCCAGGAGCCATCGGCTACGACATCAATTGCGGCGTTCGCCTGTTGGCGTCGTCGGTAGCGTTCGACGAGGCGCGAGGGGTGATGAACGATCTCGCGTCAGCCCTCGACGCTGCCTGTCCGAGCGGCGTCGGCAAAGGTGGACGGCTGGCCTTGAACGACCGTGACCTCGAGCGTGCCTGTTTCGAAGGCGGCGAGTGGGCGCGGGCAAGCGGCTTTGGCACCGGGTCGGACACCGCCCGCACCGAGGAGGGTGGGTTCCTCAAAGGCGCTGATTTTGCGGCGGTGAGCCGGCGCGCGCGGGAGCGCGGCCGTCCCCAGATGGGCACCCTCGGTTCCGGCAACCATTTCATCGAAGTGGAGGTCGTCGATGAGATCTTCGATGACCAAGCGGCGCGGGTGATGGGGCTCGAGCTGGGTTGTCTGACGGTGATGATCCACTGCGGCTCGCGCGGCTTCGGCCACCAGATCTGCACCGACTACGTCAGATCCTTCCAGGGCGCGGTCAAGAAGTACGGCATCCGATTGCCCGATCGCGAGCTGGTGTGCGCGCCTCTCGACTCACCCGAAGGCGAAACCTACGAGGCGGCGATGCGGGCGGCCGCCAACTACGCGTTCGCCAACCGCCAGGTGCTCGCGCACTTCGCCCGCATGGCCTTTGCCGAGACCCTGCGCGGACGGGCAGCCAACACCCAGCTCCACCAGGTCTATGACATCGCCCACAACATGGGCAAGACCGAGGAGCACGTGATCGCCGGCAAACGCCGCCGGGTCTGCGTCCATCGCAAAGGGGCCACCCGCGCCTTTGGCCCCGGGTTCAAGGGTCTGCCCCCCGAGTACCGACCCATCGGCCAACCGGTGCTCGTGCCGGGCTCGATGGGCACGGCCTCGTGGGTTCTGGTGGGGACCGACAAGAGCATGGCGTGTTCGCTCGGGAGCTGCTGCCACGGCGCCGGGCGGACGATGAGCCGCCGCCAGGCCAAACGGTCCATCAACGGCCGCGAGCTCCATCGTGAGCTCGAAGAGCGCGGTATTGAGGTTCGAGCGGGCTCCATGCCCGGTCTCGCAGAGGAGGCGCCGGCAGCCTACAAGGACGTCGACGCCGTGGTGGCGGCGGTGGTCGGCGCCGGCATCGCGCGCAAGGTCGCGCGGTTGCGGCCGGTGGCGGTGGTCAAAGGGTAGGCGCGGATTCGGAGTATTAAGATGCATCGTAAAATCCACGCCTTTGTGTGCATTCTTCCCGAGAGGAGCCACCTGTGACATTGTTTGCCGGTTCATCCGACCGACATGGGAAGTAGTGAATCAAACAATGTCATAGATGGCACCTCCACCGCACGCGGTGAGGTCCACCCCGAGGATTCCGGTCGGTATTGTCTGAACGGGGTACGGCGTCCAGCCTCCGAACTAAAGCCGCATCAGATCCTCGAGATGTTCCTCCGGCACCAGCCAGTCGACCGGCGGTTCGCCGTGCAGTTTTCTGATCTCATGATCCACGGTGTCGCGGATATAGCGGCCCCAGATCTTGAATGGCAACTCGTCGACTGCGATGGTCTTCGATACCGCCAACCTCAACATGTACTCGATAATGAAGGAGGCGTTGCGAGCGATACGCCCGTAGTCGTTGGCCAGGCTTCGTTGGTCGAGGATCCGCTGTTCGTGAATCCCGACACCGAATTCTGATTCCACCAGGTCTTCAAACGAGGTCAGGATGAGCTCGACTCTGAAGGTGCGCTGGCAGCTCTCGATATACCCGCGAAACCGCCCCTGGAGATCCGCGCTGGGGAGCCCGCGGCCGGCGGCAAATGACCAGTCGATATTCTCCATGTTGGCCAGAATCTGCTCGTTGTTCGGAAGCTCCAGATCGACGACCTGGTGGATTCCCACATAGGCGCCGTCGTGGACCTCACGATGGAATGCCCACGTGTATTCGAGATTGCCGAGGGACGCCTCGATTTTCTCGAGTTCGGTCGGGCTGCCGATGATCTTGACGCCAATCACGTCGTCGACCCTGAGGGCGTCCGGTTCGAGCGTGAAGCGGCCCGAACGTATCCGGTCCGCAACCAGCCGCTCGGCTGCGCCGTGTACCGCCGTGGGTACACCCGGGGGGGTGTCGATCTGAGCTCCTCCGGAGACCGGACGGCGGGGCCTGCTGCCGGCGAGAGCGCGGGCCACGGACTGGATCTCTCCGGTGAGCTGGTCGGCGACCCTCCTCGAGGCCTTGTCGGCCACTCGACGGATCCGCTTGCGCCGTACGATCGCAGCCAGCTTGCCGGTGCGCAGGGTCACCAGCGACATTCGCACAGGTGTCCTTGGGAAGAACTCTTCGGGCAGTTGACGGTACCAATCGATCAGCTCCGCCACCCGGGTCGATGGATGGGCCGCAGCGTCGACAATAGCGGCTCGAATCTGGTCTTTGCACGAAATCCTCTCCATATAGAGGTCGCCTCTGTGGCAGGTTCGACAGAGATCAGCGACAAAGCGCCGAACGACCGGCGCAGTGATGGCGCGTTCAAAAGCAAAGATCTCGGTGAGGATGCGACCGTCCTCCGGCTCGGCCTGGTCGGCCAGCCATCGGGTGGAGATATCGAAAAAGCGATCGCGATGTGTCAGACCGGAGAGATACAACTGTCGAAAACCTTCACGATGATACAGGGCGCCCCGGGCGAACGGACCCTTCAACCATGGTACCTCTGTTGTCCCGTCTGAGGCCAGAATATACCTCCGAGTCGGAACGTAGTTCTGGTATGAAGCCTCCGGATTCCACGCGGGCTACACTGGAACCCGTCATGATTGATGTGAACGACAAGGTTGAGATCTCGTGTGAGTCCTGCGGTGCGAAGGTCGTCGTCGAGGCCTTGCAGCGGACGTCGCGGTGTCCATATTGTGACTCGCCGTCAGTCATCGATCGACCGGCGACCGCAGACCGGCCGGATCCCGTCTTCGCCATTGGGTTCGCTGTCGACCAGAAGCAGGCCGACGGTCTCGTAAGGGCGTTTCTCAAGCGCAAGAAGATGGCGCCCTTCGGGCTTGCGAGGGCGTTTGCCGAAAAGGTCCAGGGCGTGTACGTTCCGGCATACCTGTATTCGGCGGTTGCCGCTTCAAGCTATGCAGCACGGATCGGGGAGGACTACTGGGTCACCGAGACCAGTCGCGACTCGAAGGGGCGAACGCAGACCCGCCGCAGGCGAAAGACCGAGCTTCGCGACCTCCGCGGATCACACCGAACGTATCTCGGCGACGTTCTGGTGACAGCCTCACGCGGCGTCTCCAACGAGGAGCTCGAATCGGCCGAGCCCTACAATCTCGATGAGCTGAAGAGGTACACGCCGGGGCTGGTAGCGGGTTGGAGTGCGGAGGAACCGTCGTTGACCCGGGACGAGTGCCTGATCCTTGCCCGGGGTGAAGGCACCGAGAGGGCCGGCCTTTCATTGCGCGAGTTCATGCCCGGCGACAGCGTCCGCGGGCTCGATCATCAGACCGCTTTCGAAACGGAGAGCGCCGATCTGACCCTGCTGCCGATGTGGGTGTTCGCGGTGCGTTACGCGCCGGAGAAACCACCCATTCGGTTGCTCGTCAACGGTCAGACAGGCGAGGTGTGGGGCAAGGTGCCGACCTCGTGGAAGAAGATCGGCCTCATCGCCGCGGTGGTCCTCAGTCTTCTCGTCCTACCGGTCCTGGTGGCTGCGATTGCGGGTCTGCTGCAATGACAAACTCTCTCACCACGTGTGTGCGGTGTGACAGCCCGCTCGAGCGGGACGATCTCCGTTGTCCGATCTGCAACGTTGCGGCTCGTGAATCGGAGCGTGAGGATCGTCAACAAACGGCGGTTGAAGTCTTGCGCTGTGACGGTTGTGGAGCCGCCGTGTCGTACAACGTGCGGGCCCGAGCACCGGCGTGTGCTTTCTGTTCATCGGTGATGCACATCGAGGTTCCAGAGGACCCGATGGAGCAGACGCAGCACCTTGTACTCTTTACCGTGAATCGAGTCCAGGCTGAGGGGGCCTTGAGACGGTGGCTCCGCGGTTTGGGTTGGTTTCGCCCATCCGATCTGCATTCAGCCAGTCGTCTGGAAAGCATGACGCCTTTGTGGTGGGTCGGGTGGGTCTTCGACGCCGAGGCTTCCGTGACGTGGGCTGCCGACAGCGATGGTGGCGCCCAACGTGCCGACTGGGCACCGCACAGCGGACAGACAGAGCTCGTGTTCGAAGATGTGGTTGTGTCGGCTTCGCGCGGCCTGTCTGCCGAGGAAACCGACCGTCTGATTCCGACCTACGATCTCGAGGCGGTGCAGGATGTGCCCGACCGCGACATCGCCGGAACAGTGGTCGAACAGTTTGACCTGCCGCGCTCAGCGGCCCGCGGTCGAGTGGCTGCTTTCATCCGGCGGATGGTGACCGACCGTTTGCAGCAGGGGTCGATCCCGGGGCGAAGGTTTCGCAATGTTCACTCGGCTCTGATTCTCCGTAAATTGGTCACTCGGCGTCTCGCCTTTCCCTGTTGGGTGCTCGCCTACCGCTACCGGGGCGAGCTCTACCGGGTTGTGATCTCCGGGCAAAAAGCGGACTGTCTGGTTGGTTCTGCGCCCTATTCAGTGGCCAAGATCATGGCCGTGGTCGGTGGAGGCGTGCTGGCGCTCACGCTCATCGCTTTTTTGATCGCGGCGGTGTAGGCGGACCGCCCTCTGAGCGAACTCGACCCATCGACACCTCCCTGTGCTACGCTCGCGGGCGATGGCACCGTCTGCACACTCCCGTCGATCTCACGAGCTTCCTGCGGCGGATGGCGACGCACCAGATACGGCTGTGTCCCGCCGGAATTCGAGGTAACACGATGACCGATCCAAAGAGCGCCGGTAAAGAACCCGAAGTCCTGAAACTGATGCCGGGCACCTACTGGTGGTGCGCCTGCGGCCGATCGGGCGGGCAGCCCTTCTGCGATGGTTCGCACACCGGTAGCAAATTCGAGCCGGTTCGTCTGGATCTCGAACATTCGCGTTCGGTCGCCTTCTGCATGTGCAAGCAGACCAAGAGCCCACCCTTCTGCGATGGGACGCACTCGAAAATCTGACTATCGGATCTCGATCGCGCCACTCTCCTGAGCCCGCTTGAGGGTTCGTCGCAGCACCGAGAGTAGAGCTCCGGCGTCGGACGGAGATCGCGGTGATGGTTGCGTGGCTGACCCGGCTGGAGGAGGGACGGTGGTGGACAAAATCCCGGGGGTAGATCAGGCCGAGCTGCCGTCGGTGAGCCGGATGGACGACAGCTACGCCGACGACTTACGGAACCTGGCGGAGCTCGTCGAACGCGGCGACCTCTCAAAGCTCGATCTCTTCATCGATGTCGTCCATGCCCACGATCTTGCCAATCTCTTTGGCGTCCTGCCGCTCGCACTGTGGCCCGAAGTCATCGCACGCCTCGACCTCGACCGCATCTCGGATCTGATGGAGGAGCTGCCCGATCACCTCCGCGACGACCTCGCAGAACATCTCAAACACGAGGAGCTGACCGAGATCATTGAGGCGATGGCGTCGGACGACGCCGCCGACGTCCTCGCCGATCTCCCGGCGCCTCTGGCGCGCGACCTCATCAACGCTCTGCCGCGCGAGGACCGCCGCGAGGTCGAGGCCCTGCTCAAGTACCCCGAGGATTCGGCCGGCGGTCTCATGCAGGTCGAGCTGGTTGCGGTCCCCAAGTCAGCGACCGTAGCCGAGACCACCGAAGCGGTCCGTGCGAACGCGGAGGAGGTCAGCACCTACCATTTCATCTATGTGATCGATGATGACGAGCGTTTGGTCGGCGTGCTCAACCTTGGTGCCCTTCTGCTGGCGCCGCCCGAACAGAAGATTGGTGAGCTCATCAAACGCGATATCCACGTCGTCCATCCGGAGCTCGACCAGGAGGACGTGGCGCGGCTCTTCCGGCGTTACGATCTGGTGGCCCTGCCGGTCGTGGATGATCGCGGTCGGCTCCTCGGCCGCATCCTGCACGACGACGTCGTCGATGTCCTCGACGAGGAGGCGGACGAGGACATGATGCGCATGGCAGGCGCCACTACCCACGAACCCGAGCTGGTCTACACCGATCAGGTCTTCAAAATCGCCGGCGTCCGCCTGCCATGGCTGCTCGCCACCCTCGCCGGTTTGACGATCCCGGCGCTGCTGGTGTGGGCCTTCCAGATGTCTTTTCCGTACATGATGGCGCTGGTCCCCTTCATCCCGGTCATCGGCGCCATGGGCGGCAATGTTGGATCCCAGTCGTCAACCATCGTCGTACGGGGATTTGCCACAGGTCGGGTGGATTTCCACAACCTCGGCCATTTCCTTTTCAAGGAGCTGATCATCAGCACGCTCATGGGTCTTGCCTGCGGTGCCCTGGCCGGGGTGGTCGCCATCGTGTGGCACGGCGATCCTATGTTGGCGGCGACCATCGCGACGTCCATGGTCGTGGCCATCATCGCCTCGGCGCTGATGGGCGTCCTGGTCCCCTACTTCTTCCGGCTGGTCAAAATCGACCCGGCGATCGCGGCGGGCCCTCTGGTCACCACCATCGACGACATCATCGCCATCGGCATCTATTATCTGGTGGCATTGCTTCTGATCTCAGCCTGACTGAGACGTCGCCACCAGCGGCTCGGTGTCGGTCTGAGTCACGTGACACGAGGTGCAGACCCAACGGGTCCCGACAACGTCCGAGCCCTGGACATCCGGCGAGTTACGAAGATCGACCTGGTGGCTCGGCGGCACCGCCGGCGCGCCCATGTCGGGGGCCATCTCGGGGTCGTGGCACTCGAGGCACGAATTCTCGCTCAATGTGATGGTCTCGAGATCGGTGATCGAGTGTGGAATCGCCGGAGGGAAATCAGCGTTGGGCCGCGGCCTCAATTCACTGTCGCCGGGATCGACCCGGTTGAAGGCAATCGGCGCCTGCCCGGGCTGCTCGAAGGCGGTGCCGGCGGCGAGGCCGATCTCGGAATCGGGAATCTCCGTTTTTGCGGCAGCCGCCGCCGGTGGCGGCGTTTGATCAGAATCGGTCGGCGCGTTTCCCGAAGCGCAGCTCCACGAGATGGCGATGGACAACAGAACCAGCAGTGTCTTTTTCATCTCATCCTCCCCGCTCAGGCCTTCGAGACCCGGACCGCGCACTTCTTGAAGTCGATCTCCTTGGAGATTGGACAGGTGGCGTCGAGAGTGACCTTGTTGATCGGCACCCCCTCGTCAAACCACGGCACGTAGACCATGCCCCTCGGCATGCGGTCGCGGCCACCGATCTCAACCACCGCTCGGACCTGCCCGCGGCGCGATTCGATGAGAGCCACGTCATTGCGTTTGAGACCGCGGGCCGCAGCGTCGGCGGGGTGGAAAAAAATCTGCGCCCGTGGCTGCGCGGCGTTGAGCTCCGGCACGCGCCGGGTCATCGAGCCCGAGTGCCAGTGTTCGAGCACGCGCCCGGTGCAGAGCCACAGGTCGTAGCCGTCGCCGGGGCTTTCGGCCGGCGCCGCATAGGGTCTGTAGAAGATCTTGGCCTTCCCGGCGAGCGAGATTGGGTCGCCGCTGCCGGGACCAGCCAACGTGCCCTCCTTGAGCGACTTCAGCGCGGGTCCGTAGAAGTCGAATTCCGAGCCGTCAGCCGCGTAGGAATCGTACGCAGAATTGAAGCGCCACAGGGTCTCCTTGCCGTCAATCACCGGCCACCGCAAACCGCGGACATCGTCGCGGTAGTAGGTGTCGAAAGGGGCGAGATCGTGGGCGTGGTGCAGCCCGAAGAGGCGGTACTCTTCAAAGAGAGCCTTCTCCGGGAACCAATCGAGGTCACCGGCCTCCACCGTGCAGCAGCGGTGGTCGGCTGCGACCGGGTCGGGCCAGGCAATGGCCCGGGCCGCCGGGGTCGCAAAGAGCACCTCGTACAGGGTCTGGTCCGGCCGGTAACCGAGCCCTTTGGCGGTGGCGAGGACATCGGGCAGTTTGCCGTCGTCAAAGCCCCCCGCCCTGAGACCCGGCACCGGTTGTTCGTCCCATACTTCGGCGAGGGTGAAGCGTTTGGAAAACTCGAGCATCTGCCAGACATCTGATTGCGCCTCGCCCGGTGGTGCCACCACCTGGCGCCACGCCTGGGTCCGGCGCTCGGAGTTGCCGTAGAGCCCCCACTTCTCGTAGTGGCCGGCACAGGGCAGGATCAGATCGGCCACCTTGCACGAGTAGGTCGGATAGATGTCGGACACCACGATGAAGTTGTCCATCTCTCGCGCGGCCTTCAACCAATGGTTGGCGTTGGCGGTGGACTGAAACGGGTTGGTGACCTGCACCCACAACCACCGCATTTTGCCCGACTCGAGGTCACGCATCATCTGGGTGATGTGGCTGCCGGGTTTTGGGTTGATGGTCTTGGCGGGAAGCTTCCAGATCTCCTCGGACCGAGCGCGGTGGGCGGCGTTGTTCACCACCATGTCGGAGGGCAGCCGGTGGCAGAAGGTCCCGACCTCTCGCGCGGTGCCGCAGGCCGACGGCTGACCGGTGAGTGAAAATGCGCCGGAGCCCGGCTTCGCCTGTTTGCCGGTCAGAAGGTGGACCATGTAGGCCTGCTCGTTGACCCAGGTGCCGCGGGTGTGCTGGTTGAAACCCATGGTCCAGAAGGACACGACCTTGCGCTTGGGATCGGCGTAGAAATCGGCGAGCAGCTGGAGTTTGGCCTTGAAGTCCTCGATGTCCTCGTCGGGGTCGCCCTTGGCAAGCTGGGCCGTGAAGTCGAGGGTGTAGGGCTCGAGGCCCTTTTTGAATTCGTCGAAGGAGATGAGCCAGTGAGCGCCCGCGCCGGCCGCGGCCTTTTGCTCGACCACGTGCTGCTCATCGGGATCGAGGCCCTGGGCAATTGCTTCGTCCCTGGAAAGGGTGACAACCCGCTGTCGCGCCAGGGTGTCGAGCTCGGCCGGAAAGGCGTACTCATCCGTCGACGGCATCCCGTAGCCGATGTCGGTGGGTCCGGTGGCGAAGACGCAGTGGGCCTCGACAAAGTCGGTGTCGACCGCGTTGCGGGTCACGATCTCCCGTGCGATGTAGTTCCAGATCGCGAGATCGGTCTGCGGTGCCATGATCAACTCGTGATCGGCGCACTCCGAGGTGCGGTTGGAGTAGGTGGTGAGGTTGAACAGCTGAACGCCCCTGGTGCGCATCCGGTGGTCGACCACCCGCGCCCACAGCATCGGGTGCATCTCCGCCATGTTGGCGCCCCAGGTCACGACGGTGTCGGTGAGTTCGATGTCGTCGTAACACCCGGCCGGTTCGTCGATGCCGTACACCTGCATGAAGGCGGCCACCGCCGAGGCCATACATTGGCGTGCGTTGGGGTCGAGGTTGTTGGTCCGCCACCCGGCCTTGGCCAGCTTGACCGCCGCATAGCCCTCGGGGATCGTGTACTGACCCGAGCCCATGATGCCGACTCCTGTCGGCCCGAGTTCGGAGTGAACCCTCTTGAACTGGCGTTCCATCTCGTCGAATGCCCGCTCCCAGGTGACCTCCGAAAAGTCGCCCTGTTTATCGAAACGCCCGTTCTTCATCCGCAGGAGGGGCTTGTGGAGGCGGTCGGCACCGTAGAGGATCTCGGCATTGGCGTAGCCCTTGACGCACAAGAGCCCGCGGTTGACAGGGTTCTCAGGGTCGCCCTTGACCGCCGCGATGTGGCCGTCCTTCGTGCCCACCATGACCCCGCAGCCGACGCCGCAGAATCGACAGACACTTTTTTCCCAGGCGATGGCCGGGTCGAGGGCGCCGTCACCGGAGGCGTCCGCCACGGGCACGCCCACCGCTGCGGCGGTGGCCGCCGCCACGCTGGTCTTGACGAAGTCTCTTCTCGAGATGTTGGTTTTCATGATGCTCCTCCAGACGTTGTCGGAGTGGATTGATCTTCGGGGTCCTGGAAGTGAACGACGAGTTCGGCCGCAAGCACACCCGGCAACGACTGCAGTTCGCGCAGCCCTTGTTTGTGTTCCTCGATCGAGGATCGTTCCTGGACCACGACCAATCTGCCGCTGTGCGGGTCGCGGCCGTGGACCTCGATACCGGGAAGGCGGTTGAGCATCGCCTCGACCGCCTCCATGTCGTCGTGCCGTGCCATGACGCACAGACCCGACACGCTCCAATCACTGGCTGTCATCTCGACTCCCCCTCGCGATCTCGGATCAAAAACCTGCATGACGTCGCATGTCTCAAAACACGAGAATAGGACGGTGGCGCCTGAAATCCTTGACCGGGATCAAGAAGGGCGGCGCGGCTTCGCTTTTCTCGACGTCGACGAGAAACAGCGCCATTGTTGCACATGTGCTCACAGTATTGAGAATTGATCCGAATTACAATCTCATTAAATGATATGCTGCCGCGCGCTGCGACATGGTCTGCAGGGGGTCTCGATGGATTTTCCGGTCTTCCACCTCGATTTTCTCGGCAACCGCATGCTGATCGCCGTGATTGCGGTCGTCCACGTTTTCATCAACCACTCGTTGGCGGTGGGCGCCATGCCGCTGGTCACTGCGATGGAGTTCTGGGGCCACCGGCGCGGTGATGAACGTTGGGATCGGCTCGCCTACCGGATCCTCACGGTGTGTTTCGTGATCACCACGACCCTGGGCGCGCTCACCGGGGTCGGCATCTGGCTCTCCACCTCGCTGGTCAACCCCTACGCCATCGGCAGCCTGATCCGGGTCTTTTTCTGGGCGTGGTTTGCCGAGTGGTTGGTCTTTGTCGCCGAGGTGGTGTTCATCATGATCTACTATCTGACCTGGAAGAAGATGCAGGACCGCAAGTCGGCCCATATCGCCATCGGGGCCGTCCTCAGCTTTTTCTCCTGGGTCACCATGGCCATCATCACCGCCATCCTCGGTTTTATGATGAGCCCCGGCGCCTGGACGGCGCGAGAGACCTTTTTCTCCGGTGTCTTCAACCCCATCTATCTTCCGCAACTCGCCTTCCGCACGCCGGTGGCGATGGTTGCGGCGGGTTGGTTGGCTCTGTTCCTCGCCTTCTTCTTCACCCATCGCGATCGCGATCTCCGCGGACAGTCCGTCCGGCTGATTTCCGTGTGGTCGCTGGCGTGGCTGCCCGCGGCCGCCGCCGGCGCCCTCTGGTACTGGCGGGTGATCCCTGAGTGGATGGAGGTCAACGTCCCGGTCGCCCTCGGCACCCAGAAATTCGCCGCCTGGTACGACCAGTTGCTGGTGGTGCTGGCTGTGATGGCGGCCACCGTTTTCATCGCAGCCGTGGTCGGGGCCCTGGTGCCGGGAAAAATGCCGAGAGTCGCAATGCTCGTGCCCTTTGCCGCGACGTTGGTGCTGCTCGGTTCCTTCGAGCGGGTGCGCGAATTCATTCGCAAGCCCTACGTCATCGGCGACTACATGTATGCCAACGGTCTGAGGGTGGCCGACTACCCCTTGTACAAGGAGGAGGGCGTCCTCCGCCACGCCACCTATACGTCCGTACGAACTGTCACCGATGACAACGGCGTCGAAGCGGGGGGCGAGGTCTTCAAACTCACCTGCACAAGGTGCCACACAGCTGCCGGCGTCAACGCCGTCACCGACCGCTTGCGCGATATGTACGGCAACGGGCCGTGGGACCGGGAGACCGTCAAGTACTCCCTCATCGGTATGCACACGGCCCGCCCCTTCATGCCGCCCTTCCCGGGCACCGAGCGCGAAGCGGGGGCGCTGGCCGACTACCTCCTCGATCTCCGCGCTGTGAAACGGCCGGTGATCGGCGCCCAGGATGGGGGGGTCGTGATCCCGACGGAGCCGCGCGCTGGCGTGGAAGGAGGCGTGTGATGGACACCCTGCCGATTCCCAGGGACTTCCTCCTCCCGCTGCCGGCCTCGACCCTCGACCTCCAGGTCGCCATCGTGATGCTCTTCCTCGTCCACATCCTCTTTGTGAACCTGATGGTGGGCGGGTCTTTGCTGACGTTGGTCTACGAGGTGCGCGGCCGGCGGAGGCCCGACCTCGACCTCCTGGCGCAGAAGATCGCCGCCACCGTGACCGTCAACAAGAGCCTGGCGGTGGTTCTCGGTGTGGGCCCGTTGCTTGCCATGAACGCCCTCTACGCCCTCTGGTTCTACACCGCCAACAGCCTGACCGGCCGCGCCTGGATCATGACCGTGCCGCTGGTGATCGCGGCATTTCTCTTGCTCTACGCCCACAAGTACAGCTGGAATCTGCTGGCCGACCGCAAGGGGCTCCACATCACCATCGGCGCAGCCGGCACTCTGTTGTTGCTCCTCGTGCCGTTCATCTTTCTCGCCAACATCAACCTCATGCTCTTTCCCGACCGCTGGCTCGAGGTGGAGGGGTTCCTCTCCACCGTGCTGCTGCCCAACGTGGTGCCGCGCTTCTTCCACTTCGTCCTCGCCTCGGTGGCGGTGACCGCGCTCTTCCTTGCCGGCTGGTTTTGCCGCCGACGTTTTGATTTCGAGACCGCCCTCCCCGGTCTCGACCGCTGCGAGACCCGCCGCGAGCTGCTCACCGCGGCGTTCGGCGCCACCGCCCTGCAGTTGGTGGCCGGACCGCTGGTCCTCATGACCCTGCCCCCCCACGGCTTCTCGTGGTTGATGTTGGGCAATCTCACGGCCGCGGTCACCCTGGGGGTCTCTGGCCTGGTGTTACTGTGGCGGGAGATGGCCGAACGCGGCCCGTTGACCACGCGCTATTGGGGGATCGTCGTGCTGCTCGGCTGCACGGTGGGTCTGATGGTCTTTGTCCGCCACCTCTATCGCGAGGAGGCCATCGCGCCCCACCGCGCCCTGGTGGCCGCCCACACCGAGGCCTTCCGCGCCGCCTCGATTGGCGCCGAGATGCGGCTTGCGGCCGGGATGCCGCGCCTCGGCGAGGCTGAGACCGTTGCATCACCGGGAGAGCGAACGTTTCGCTCGGTGTGTATGGCCTGCCACGCGGTCGACGAGAAACGGGTGGGACCGCCGCTCACCGAGATCGTCGATATCTACGCAGGCAACCCCGACGGTCTCATCGCCTGGGTCAAAGAGCCGGGCAAGAAAAGGCCCGGCTACCCCGAAATGCCTCCGATCAGAATGCAGGAGGGCCAGTACCGCGCGGTGGCCGACTACATCCTCGACGAGGTGTTCGTCCCGCCGTTACAGTCGCCGCCGGCGGACGGGGCGACCGGATAAGGTCGGGCTTCAGTCCAGGATCTCGATGTCGCCGTATTGCTTCGAGGTCTTGATGCGAAGGACGGGGAGCGGCACCTCGGTGTCGGATGGCGGTTCGAAACCCGGGCGCGGAATACCGCGAACGATGACGTTCGAGGGCAGTTGGACCGACATGCCACCCATGCGCTGGCGCAGCGAAATCTCGGCGTCGTTCCGCCAGGGCCCCTCCAGACCCACAAAGCCGCCGCCCATCGAGAATCCGACGACGAGTCGGCGCGGGCTCGCGTTGCCGATGCCGTCGACGGCGCCACCGCCCTGGGTGAAGTGCACGGACAAAGAGTCCATCGGTTGAGCCAGGGGTTCGGAAAACTCAACCGATCCGCCACCCTGATTGAAGTCGAGGTCAGCTGTGCCCAGAGCCAACCCACCGAGCTCGAGTTCGCTGCCGCCCTGGGCGATCCGGAATTCGAGGTCGAACGGAACGTCGCGTGGAAGATAGATCGTGACCTCGGGCCGGGAGTCGGCCAGAGCCTCTTTGAGAAGAGTCACGCCATAGGATCGTGACGGCCTCCCGAACTCGACCTCGTAGATCCAGCCCTCGTCGCCGAGCGCCTCCCGAAATCGTTCCCTCAGGTCATAGGTGTTGGTGTCGAACTCGGCCTCGACGCGCATGGGCTCGCCCGGCGCGGCGGGCTCGATTTGAAAGAAGGTTCCTTCGAGGTCGAGAATCACGGTCCCCGCCGCACTGACCTGCGGCCCCTCCGGCTCGAGGGTCGGATCGCTCTCGGTCGCCGATGTTGCGCCAGACGGCAGGAGCTGTGTCAAAACGCGCTGCTCGATCTGTTCGTTGCGGGCCATGGAGGACGCGATGCCAAAAATCACGGCGCAGGTCACCAGCACGATCATCATCAGACCGAGGCAGCCGAAACACCCGAAACAACCGATCTTTTTGCATCCGCCCTGTTGGGTTGACATATCCGCGCCTCCCGACCCACCGTGGTTTGCGACAACGGTACACGATCGCCAGGGTATTCGGTCTTCGCTATGATCGGGTGTGGCCTTTATCAGCATTTTCAACGACGTCCTCGGGCCCGTCATGCGCGGGCCCTCGAGCTCGCACACGGCGGGCGCCTACCGCATCGGTCTGGTTATTCGCGATCTGCTCGGCGGGGCGCCGCAAAGGGCCGGGGTCGTGTTCGACCCCGCAGGATCCATGGCCCCGACCTACAAACCGCTGGGAGTCGACCTCGCCTTCACCGCCGGCCTCATGGGCTGGTCGATGCTCGATGAGAACTACTTTGAAGCCTGCGACCGGGCGCGGGCCGAAGGGGTGCCCGTCGACTTCGAGCTGTCGCCGCTCGAGCACACCGATCACCCCAACGGCATGCTGATCGAAGCAGCGTCACGCGAAGGCCGCCGTCTGTCGGTTGTGGCTGAGGCGGTTGGCGGTGGGGGCATCAGAATCGTCAGATTCGAGGGCCACCCGGTGGATCTCGATGGCAAGACCCATATCACCATCGTCGAAGAACCTGATGCGACCCTTCGGATCACTCACGGAGCCGAAGCCGCGGAAAAGGGTCCCTCCGGGGCCAACACAATCTGGATGGCCGCACCGGTTTTCTTTGTCCAGGAGGGCGAGGCACTCTTCGAGAATGCGGAAGAAATGGTGGCATTCGCGGAGAACCACGATCATTCGTTGGGGGAGACCGCCCTCGTCTATGAGTCCGAGCTGCTTGGCAAGAGCGTGGCCGATGTGATGAACGAAATGATGGGCCGATACGAGGTCATGGAACGATCCATCGACGCCGGCCTCGACGATTCGCAGTCCGACATGCTCCTCCTCCAACCAACATCGTCAAAGGTTTTTGCCGCCGAAAGCCGGGGGGCGGTGGCCATCGGTGGTATCCACACTCGGGCCGCGGCCCGTGCCCTGGCGGTGATGCACCACTGCAACAGCCGCGGCGTGATCTGCGCGGCGCCCACCGGCGGGTCGGCCGGCACATTGCCGGGAGTGGTCATGAGCCTGGTCGAAGAGTTGAACCTCTCCCGCCAACAGACCGCCCTCGCTCTCTTCGCGGCATCGGCGGTCGGTCTCATCGTTGCCCGGCGGGCCACCTTTGCCGCCGAGATTGCCGGGTGCCAAGTTGAGATCGGAGTCTCCGGGGCCATGGCTGCTGCGGCGGTGGTGGAAGCGGCAGGGGGCAGCGCCCACCAGGCGGCCGATGCCGCGGCCATCTCGCTCCAGAATACGATGGGCTCGCCCTGCGATCCGGTAGCAGGGGCCTGCGAAGTGCCGTGCCACACCCGCAACGCAGTCGCCGCCTCCAGCGCCTTTACCTGTGCCGATCTCATCCTCGGTGGTTACACCAACCCGATTCCACTCGACGAGACCATCGATGCCTCCTACGAAGTCGGCAAAGCCCTGCCGAGCGAGCTGCGCTGTACCGCCAGGGGCGGTTGCGCAGTCACTCCTTCCGCTCTGAGTCTTCCGCGACTTCGGAAGTAGGCGCAAAGACGTCCACCCGCCCCTCGATCACATCGGGAAGAAGGCCACCAGAAATCCGATGATGAGGAAAAGCGTCAGAAACGGCACGAAGACATAACCCATGAGGTCGCGTGCCTGGAGGCGGAGGCCGGCGCCCATGACCGGCAGGACGGTGAGCAGGAAGAACGGCTGCAGCAGATTGGTCAACGACTCGCCGTAGGCCGTCGCCATCGCGACGCGGGCGACGTGGCGGCCGAGGACATCCGTCCCTACCGGGCCCGCGAGCTCGCGAACCGCCTCCACCAGCGGCGGCCCGATCACTGCCCACTCGCCCCCGGCCGAGGGGATCGAGAAGTTGATGAAGGCTCCGAGAGCATAGGCCGCCACCGGAAGAGTTTCGAGAGTGACCCTTGAGGCCATCCACACCGCCATCGCCTTGCCCAGCCCGGTGGCCATCATGATCCCCATGATGCCGGCGTAGAATGGGTACTGAAAGACGATCCCCGAGATGTTGGAGCAGGCGCGCTGCATGGCCACCACGTAGCGAATGGGCGTCCGGTGGAGCAGCAGGCCGAAGATCAGAAAAGTGAAGATCATGATGTTGAGGTCGAGATCGAAGCCCCGGCGTGCGAAGTGAACGACGAGGTAGGTCAGTCCCATGGCGACGACCACCATCTGCAGAATGGTGCTGGTGTTGGCCCAGTCCGAAAAAGTCCAGCCGGGCTGCCGCATCCTTTCTGCGTCTTCGACAACCGTGGTTTCAGCCCCGGCGGTTGGGTCGGTGCGGAGCTCCTGGATTTCTACCCCGTCGTGGCGCGGCCGCAAGAACCACATCACGGTCGGCGTCACCGTCAGGTAGACGATCATGACCGTCAGGTTGAGGGGACTTCCAAGGGTCGCCGAGGTTGGGATGGTCGCCGACAGGAGACCGGCTTCGATCAGGAAGTTCCCGGGAGTGTTGAGCAGGAGGGGGATCGAGCTCGACAGACCGACCACCCAGACGTTCGACGAGATATAGGCGCAGGCGACCAGGAACGGGTAGTTCACACCGCGAACCCGCTGCGCCAGCTCGCGGCCGAGGACGGCTGTCAGGACCACCCACCCCCAACTGATCAGAACCAGGAGACCGCCTGCCACCAGAACGCACAGGTAGACGGTTCCGGGCCGGGTGATTCTGGCCGCCAGCCTGTCGATGAGGTGGGCGACCGGAGCTGAGAGGGCGATGGCATACCCGGTGACCAGGATCAGCACCATCTGCATACCAAAAGCGAGCAGCATCCACAGGCCGTCGTACCAGCCCGAGATCACCTCGATCGGGCTCGCTCCGACCCACACCACCGCCGTCAACGCGGTCACGATGGTCAGGAGGATCGCAAAGACAAACGGGTCCGGGAGCCAGCGCTTGAACTTTTCGGCGCACCAACTCCCGAGTCTCGCCAGCATGGACAACCTCACGCAGTGTTCTGTTGATTCGGACGCCGCATCATAATCTGAAAACCGGTCTCAGATCAAAGGTTGGACTCCGGACCACCGGGGGAGTCATCGACATTCCGAACCCGTGCGAGATCCGACTCGGCGGCGATATGACCGAAGGCCGCCCAGTTGTTGCCGGCGACGATGGCCTCGAGCATGGCAGTTCCAATATCGGATTCGCCCTCCGCCATGTGCCAGGTGGCCAGACCGTAGGCGGCGGCCGCATTCGATGACGACAAGCCCTCGATCTGCAGGTCGCTCTCCTCGAACTCACCTTTGTAGAACAGGCACAGACGGAGATAGGCCTCGTTTTCGATGACCTCCGTGTCGGTGGTGATCGGTTCGAGAAGGGCTGCGGCTTCGGCATCTCGGCCCAACCGGCGGAGGGTCATATAGAGCCAGTTGGTGGTGGACACCATCATGTCGTTGTTGGCAGCCGAGGCCGCACGTTCTCGGTAGGCTCGTTCAGCGCGTTCGTTATCGCCCTGGAGGTAATAGGCCAGCCCGAGGTGATACCAGATGTTGGACTGGAGGGTGGAGACCGGGATGCCGAGCGCGTTGGGCATGCCGTCCGGTTCGACCTCGTCCTCGGTGCCTTCAACCAGCCAGGCGGCGTGCTCGAGATCGGCGACGGCGTTGTCGAGCTGTCGGGTGGTGATGTAGCGGTGGCCGCGGTGGCGGTAGAGGCGGGCATCATCGGGGAATCTCTCGATGCCTTCCGAAAAGATGCTGATCGCCTCCCGGTAGCGGCCAAGATAGGCCGAGCGCCGCCCGAACCAGATGAGGGCGTTCACGTCATCCGGGGAGGCCTCCCAGGCAGCTCGTGCGGCCTCGTACGCGGCCTCGGTCGCCGCCTGTGGTGCGGGCGGAAACAGCGACTCGCCCAGGAACGACACCGCTTCGGCCTCCGGTCGCGGCCGGGGCCCCGGCTCGAGGTGTTCCTCGAGATAGTTGGTCATCAGCGTGTAGAGGTGTATGGTGGTGCCCTCGCCTTCGCGGATGCCGTGGCTGCGGTTGGGGTAGGCCATCATGTCGAACTGCTTGCCCTGGGCGATCAACTCGTTGATCAGAAGCTCGACGCCCTGATAATGGACGTTGTCGTCGCCGGTGCCGTGGACCAGGAGAAGATCGCCCTCGAGGCCCGCAGCGTGGGTGATCGGGGAGCCGCCGGCAAAGCCTGCGGTGTTGTCCTCGGGCAGCCCCATATAGCGTTCCTGGTAGACGGTGTCATACAGCTTCTGATCGGGGACGGAGGCGACGGCGATCCCCATGGTGTAGAGCTCGGGATAGCGGAAGAGGGCGTTCAGAGTCATGGTGCCGCCGCCGCTCCAGCCCCACGAACCGATGCGCCCCCGGTCGATGAACCTGAAGGCGTCAAGCATCGCGCGGACACCCGCAGCCTGGTCCGCCGAGGCGAGGATCCCGATCTGACGATAAACCGATTTGCGCCACTGGCGGCCCCGCGGCGCCGGGGTTCCGTGGTTGTCGAGACTGGCCACCAGATAGCCGCGTTGGGCGAGCAGGAGGTGCCACAGGTTCCCCCCGCGGCCCCAGCTGTTCTGGACCGTCTGGCCCCAGGGTTCGCCGTAGACAAACATCAGGAGCGGGTAGACCCTGGTGGGGTCGAGGTCGGGCGGGGTGATCATCCAGCCATCAACCTCGAGGCCGTCTCCAATATCGACGCGGAAGGCCTCGATCGGAGATTTGGCCACGGCGTCAACAGCCTTCTGGATCTCGGCGTTGTCCTCGAGCACGCGGCGGACATCGTGGTCCGGAAGTGACACGAGGTCGGTTTGCGGCACGATCTCCCGCGCCGAAAAACCATGAATGGCCCATCGCGCGTCCTCCGATATCTGGTAGGTGTGGGCACCGGAGGGGCCGGCCGGAGTTACTTTTTCGAGAGTGCCGCTGCCGTCGAGCGCGGTCCGGAACAGAAAGCGGCTGGTGGGATCTTCGGGAGAGGCCAGGAAGTAGGCCCAACCACCGGCATCGTCGACCATGGCGAGATCGATGACGTCGTAACCACCGCTGGTGACCAACCGCACATCCTTGCCGTCGCGTGCCACCAGATAGAGGTGGCGCCAGCCGTCGCGCTCCGACAACCAGGTGAAGTAGCGGCCCTTTTGCAGCCACTGGGGATCGTCGTGGAGGTCGACCCAGGCCTCGTCGCGGTCGGTGAAGATGGTTTTCAGGGTGCCGTCGGAAACATCACCGAGCATGACCTGGGCAGTGTTCTGCAACCGGTTGAGTTGAATCAGCCAAATCTCCTGCGGGTTCGCCACCCACCCCATTTTTGGGATGTAGTTGTTCCGTGGGTCGCCCTCGGGTTCGAACCAGGTGGTGTCGCCGCCGTCCGCCGGAATCACGCCGATCCGGCATGCCGAGTTCGTGGTCCCGACCTTGGGGTAGGGCACTGCCGTCATCTCGGGATAAATCCCGCTGGTGTTGTTGATGAGGTTGAAGGTTCCGACACCTTCGGAGTCGAACTGCCAGTAGGCGATGTGGCGGCTGTCGGGGCTCCAACGGAAACCGTCGCGGAGATCGAACTCCTCCTCGTAGACCCAGTCGGATGTGCCGTTGATGATGTGCTCGCCTTTATCGTCAGTCAGTCGGGTCACGTCGAGAGTGGCCAGATCCTGGACGTAGAGGTCCTTGTCGTCAAAATTCACCCACGCGACCCGTTGGCCGTCGGGTGAGATCTTGGCAAACATCATTGTCGACTCGGGGGTTTTGCCGCCGAGCTTTCTGAAGGCCGCGGTCTCGATGTTGAGCAGCCAGTAGTCGCCGCGGGTGTTGCGCCGCCACACCCGTTCGGTGTTGGTGAAGACCAGCAGCTGTGTGCCGTCTTCGGACCACTGGTAATCGTCGATCTCGAGGGGCTCGACGCCCTCACCGGGGACCAGGGCAGCGGCTGGAACCATCACCACGCGTTCTTCCGTGGCCGGGTCGTAGCGAATGATGTCCTTGGCCTCTTCGAAGTCCGGAGACAACTCCAAGGTGGTGTATCCCGATCCGTCGACGAGCCAGCGAGCGGGTCCGAAAGTCGCGACGGCAAATTCCTGGTCCTCGAATATTCGTTCGAGCGTCAACCGTGACGGGTCGGCAGGTGTGTCTGCTGCACCTGCAAACGTCGCCATGAGCAGGAGGCACATCGTCGACCTGACGAGAGACCTCGAAGAGATGGAAAAAGGACGTGTTGACTGTTGCATCGGCCCCCCCGCGGCGATCATCGCATGGATCGCCTGAGGGATGGGCGGAAGAAACAAGGTCGTTTCCCGGTTGGTGTGAGTGCATCACAGGAGGACATTCTGATGAGAATTCGATTTTTGGTTATGGCTTTGCTCACGGGCGGCGTCTGTACGTCGGCAATTGCGCAGACCGACTTCAGTCAGGTGGAGATCACGACCACCGAGGTGGCCCCCAGCATCTACATGCTTGAAGGCGCGGGCGGGAACATCGGAGTGTCGGCAGGTGAGGATGGGGTGTTCCTGATCGACGACCAGTACGCACCGTTGACCCCCAAGATCGTGGCGGCCGTCAAGGCGATCGACGACGGCCCGATCCGGTTCGTGCTCAACACCCATTGGCACGGGGATCACACCGGAGGGAATGAAAACCTTGGGGCCGCAGGCGCCCTGGTTGTTGCCCACGAAAACGTCCGCCGTCAGATGACCGTCGGCCAGTTTCTCGAACTCTGGGATCTCAAGGTTGAACCCGCGTCGGAGGCCTCGTTACCGGTGGTCACTTTCTCCGATGAGATCACCTTTCACCTCAACGGCGAGGTCATACGCGCCTTCCACGTTGAGCACGCGCACACGGATGGCGACTCCATGGTCTATTTTGAAAATTCCGCCGTACTGCACATGGGGGATGTCTTTTTCAACGGCACCTTCCCCTTTCTCGATGTGTACTCGGGTGGATCGCTGGCGGGTGTCGTGGCTGCCTGCAACGCTGCCCTGAAATTCGTTGACAACGACACCAGAATCATTCCCGGCCACGGGTCGCTGGCGACCCGGGCAGATCTCATCGCCTACCGCAACATGCTGGAAGAGGCGCAGAATGCGGTCGCTCCGTTGGTCCGCCAGGGCAAGAGTCTCGAAGAGATCCGGACGGTTGATCCCCTGGAGCCGCTGGCCGACAAATGGGGTGGTGGATTCATCAACCCGGAGCAGTTCCTCGAACTCGTGGTCACGGGTATGCAGCCCTGATCCGCAGATCTCGCCGTTTTCGTCACGAGACCCGGTGAGATGTGTGGGTTGACCGCAGCGGCCAGCCCCGGCGGGACCATGACGACGAGGCGGAATGGGTTTTTTTGGGGCCTGGGGCGGGCTACAATCCTTTTGCAACTCGAATTGCAGCCGCGTCGACGTCGGTGACGATTATTTCAAAGGGGAAGGAACGGTAGATGACCGAATCTGACGAACGGAGAGACCTCGGACGCGTGCCGATCTTCAGGTACGTCAAGTTGGTGACGACCGACAGCAGCGGTCATGAAAAGATCCTGCCGATGATCCTTCGCGACCGCAGCTCGACAGGAGTCGGCGCGATGTATATCGGTAAGGAGGTCCTCAATCCTGCCGGTGAGTACCTTCTCCGCGATGCCGAGGGCGGGGAACAGAAGGTCAAGCTGATGTGGACCAGGAGGGTGGCCGATTTCGTCCAGATGGTGGGATTGGCGATCGTACACAGCTGACTCGGTCGCGCTCCTGACACGGCGGAGAAACGCCATCCTCCCGGGTGGCGATTGACCGCCGCATTTCGACCATCCGGAGGGGGATGATGACCGATTTTCGCAACCGTTCAGCAGTCGCTGTCGTGGTGTTTCTCGTCATGTTGTTGGGGTTCGCCGATGGCGTTTTGGCCGGCGACAAGGCCTTGAGCTTTGAAGAGCTGATGAAGTTCCAACAGATCCGGGGCGCGGTGATTTCAGCCGACGGCGGGTGGATCGCCTCCTCCCTGGTTCCCGATCGCGGCGATGGCGTCCTGGTCATTCGGTCGACGACGACTGGCACCGAACACCGGATCGAACGTGGCGCCGACCCCGTGATTTCGAACGACGGTCGGTGGGTCGCGGCGGCGATCACCCCCACCCTCGAGGAACGCGAAAAGGCCGGGGCGAAGAAGAGCGACAAGGACGAGGACAAACCGAAGAAGGGTCTTTCGCTTTTTGACCTTGTGAACGCTGTGGAGGAACGTATCGACGGTGTCGATGCCTTCGCCTTCTCCGAAGACGGCCGCTGGCTGGCCTACAAGCTTTCAGAAGAAAAGGAAAAGCCCTCCGAGGATGTTCAAAAGGAGGAGCCTCCGCAGGAGGAAGCGAAGGAAGAGAAGAAAGAGAAACTCGGCACCACCCTCAAAGTGCGCAGACTCGCCGGCGACGAGGAATCCACAGTAGAGCATGTGTCGGAGTTTGTTTTCGCCGAGCAGGCGCCGATGCTGGCGTATGCCGTTTCGGCCCCGGAGGGCGAGGGCAACGGTGTCTCCGTGCGCGATCTGAGCATCCAGTCGACGCAATCTGAGCCGCTCCTTGAGGTGACATCGGGCCGGTACACGCACCTCACCTGGGCGCGTGAGGCGGACTTCCTCGCCTTTGTGGCCGCGGTCCTCGATGACGAAGGCGAACCCGGCGATGCCGAGGTCTGGGTGTGGACCGGAACCGGTGAGGCGAAAATATTGGCGTCGAGAAAGGACGCCCCCGAAGGCTTGACTGTTCCGTCGAAAAACGAGCTCACATGGAGTCGCGATGGCGCCCGTCTTTTCTTTGGTTTCAAGACGATCAACGCTGATGAAGGAAAAACTCCTGAACCCGAAACCGGCGGCGAGGAGACGATCTTCGATCCCTACGACCTCGAAGCAGTGCTCGCCAAGACTGAAGTCGACGTGTGGCACTGGAATGATCCCCGGATCATCCCCAACCAGAAGGAACGCTGGAAGGAGCACGAAAAGGACCGCGTCTACCTCGCGGTGGTGCACCTGGAATCAGGGAAGATCGTGCCGTTGGCCGACCCCGAAATACCCGAGATCGTGCCCGCCGACAACCCGCGTGTCGTGCTCGGCCCGACCGACGTACCGTACCTCAAACAGGCCACCTGGGATGGTGTGTATGGCGACCTGTATGTGGTGGACCTGGCGACCGGAAAGCGGACTCTGGTCGCCAAACGGCTGGCCGGAGGCAGACGTTCGGGTGTTTCACTGTCACCAAACGGTGCCGCGGTCCTCTTGTACCGTGACGGCAACTGGCACATGTACGATGTCGCGAAGTCTACGACGCGCGATCTCACCGCCGGGCTCGGTGTCCCCTTTGCCAACGAGGATCACGACTACCCCCGCCCGGCGCCGGGCTATGGCCACGCCGAGTGGTTGGCCGATTCGAGCGCGGTGCTGATCTACGACAAGTACGATATCTGGCAGGTCTTTGTCGACGGCCGCCCGCCGGTCGTCATCACCGGAGGTGAGGGCCGCAAGACGACGACCGTGTTCCGGGTGGTCGATCTCGACCCCGAGGAAGACGTTCTGCCGACCGATCAGGAACTGCTGCTCGAGGCCTATCACGATCTCGAAAAGCACGACGCCTTCTACGCTGGCGCCCTGGGCGGCGGCACGCTGCGCCGGTTGTACGGAGACGGACAGCACCGCCTCGCAGTTGTGGCCAAGGCCGAGAAGGCCGAGCGCGTGCTCTTTACGAGTGAGCGCTACGACGTTTTTCCGGACCTCTGGGTCACCACATCAGCGTTTGAGAACGCAAAACGACTGACCGACGCCAACCCCCAGATCGCCGACTACGCGTGGGGCGCGGCCGAGCTCGTCGAGTGGTCGAGCGTTGACGGCGTGCCTCTCCAGGGCGTGCTCATCAAACCGGGCAACTATCAGCCCGGTACAAAGTACCCGGTTCTCGTTTACTACTACCGTTTTTCTTCGCAGCGGCTCAACCTGTTCAACGAACCGGTGGTCAACCACAGACCGAGCTTTCCGGTCTATGCGTCCAACGGCTATGCGGTCTTTCTTCCCGATATCCGGTTCGAGGTCGGCCGGCCGGGCTTTTCCGCCACCAAGTGCCTGGTGCCGGGGGTCCAGAAACTGGTGGACATGGGTGTGGCCGACCCCGAAGCCCTCGGCCTCCACGGACACTCGTGGAGCGGCTACCAGACCGCCTTCGTCATTACCCAGACCGACATTTTCGCCGCGGCGGCGGCCGGCGCACCGGTCTCCAACATGACGTCGGCCTATTCGGGGATCCGCTGGGGCACCGGGCTCGCACGGCAGTTCCAGTATGAGCAGTCGCAGAGCCGGATCGGTGGCAGCCTGTGGGAGTACCCCGAGCGCTATATTGAGAACTCGCCGGTCTTCTTCGCCGACCGCATCAACACTCCGCTCTTGATCGAGTTCGGCGACGAGGACGAGGCGGTTCCGTGGTACCAGGGAATCGAGCTCTACCTGGCATGCCGCCGGCTCGACAAAAACTGCATCATGCTCCAGTACCGCGGCGAGCCCCACCACCTCAAGCAGTACCCCAACAAGCTCGACTACTCGATCAAGATGAAGGAGTTCTTCGACCACTGGCTCAAGGGCGCGCCCGCGCCGGAGTGGATGACCGAGGGGGTCACCTACCGCGGAGAGTAGGTTGGCTCTCAGTCTTCGGGAACAATGGCGACGATCCGCAGCGGCCCGCCGCTCCCGCCGGCGATCTTCATCGGCAGGGCGATCACCACGAAACCGGATGGCGGCAGTGTGTCGAGACCTTTCAGATTCTCGAAAGCGGGGATGTCGGCCTCGAAGAGGATTTGGCTCCTTGGTGTCGGGACGTTGCGCCGCCGATCATAGACCAGATTTCCACGGGTTCTGAGTTTCCGGTTCCTGCGTCTCCAGTTCGCTCAGGTTGTGCCTCTCCAGGTTCCAAAACGCCAGTGGTGGCGGGCCGTGAACGACCCGCCTACGGCCTTCAGATAATGCCGTGGCCTAGCGAACCAACTGTAGGCGGGTCCTTCAGGGCCCGCCACCACTCATCTACAGAATCTCCCCGTTGTTCGGTCAGCCTGACTCAACCGGAGACGCACGTTCCGGTTATGTCGCGGCTTCAGGATGAAGCCGGCACCGGTTCGAAATGGCACGTGAAATGGCGCAAAAATTTTGCCTGACTGGTGATGCGGTGGCCGGAAATCAGGTGACGATCGTTCCACACCTCTTCGATGACCTCGATGAGATAGTCGAAGTGGCTCTGGGTGTAGACCCGTCGCGGAAAGGCGAGCCGCACCAGCTCGAGCGGTGACGGCTGCTCGGCGCCGGATTCGTCAAAGTGGCCGAACATCACGCTCCCGAGTTCGACCGCGCGCACCCCACCCGCCAGATAAAGGGCGTTGACCACCCCGATGCCTGGGTAGGAGAGCTGCGGCAGGTCAGGGAGCATCGCGCAAGCGTCGAGAAAGACGGCGTGGCCGCCGGCCGGCAGCACCATTGGGATGCCGAGGGCGGTCAAACGATCCACCATGTACTCGACGGTGGCGTGGCGGTAGACCTGGTAATCGTAGTCGAGGGCCTCGTGGAGCCCGACCGCGATCGCTTCGAGGTCGCGGCCGGCGAGCCCTCCATAGGTTGGAAAGCCCTCGCGCAGGATGAGCAGGGTTCGGAATCGTTCGGCCCACTCGTCGTCGCGGCACACCAGAAAGCCGCCGATGTTGGCGAGGCCGTCCTTTTTGCAGCTCATGGTGGCGCCATCGGCGAGGCCGAACATCTCCTGCGCGATCTCCTCCAATGGGCGATCGGCGTAGCCGTCCTCGCGCTGGCGCACGAAATAGGAGTTCTCGGCAAAGCGGCAGGCATCGATGATCAACGGGATGTCGTGTTCCACCAAAACCTCTTTCACGGCGCGGAGGTTTGCCATCGACACCGGTTGGCCGCCGCCGGTGTTGTTGGTCACGGTCACCATGGCGAAGGGGATCTTCTCGGCGCCGTGTTCCGCGATGCAGGCGCGCAGCGCATCCACATCCATATTGCCCTTGAAGGGCGCCGCCACCTGGGTGTCGAAGGCCTCGGGACAGGGCAGGTTGAGCGCGGTGGCGCCGCAGTACTCGATGTTGGCGCGGGTGGTGTCGAAGTGGCTGTTGTTGGGGACGATATCACCGGGTTTCAAGATGCACGCCGACAGGATCCCTTCGGCGGCGCGGCCCTGGTGGGTCGGTAGGATGTGGGGCATTCCGGTGATCCCACCGACCGCCGCCTCGAAGCTCTTCCACGACCGGCTGCCGGCGTAGCTCTCGTCGCCGAGCATCATCGCCGCCCACTGCTGCGCCGACATCGCGCCGGTGCCGCTGTCGGTGAGCAGATCGATACAGCAGTCCTCGGCGTCGACCAGGAAGACGTTGTGGTGCGCGGCCTGGAGGGCCCGCTCACGCTCGGAGCGGGTGGTGATCTTCAAGGGTTCGGTCATCTTGATGCGAAAGGGTTCGATGATGGTGCGCATGTTCGACCTCCGGTCTCTGCCGAGCCTACCGACTTTCTCGCACCTTGCAAGCCCGGGCAGGGAGGAATACTGGTCTCGCCCGGCTGGTTGTCCCATTCGATATCGATTCAATCGACATCGAAATATCGTTCAAGAGGTGCAACAGCTCGAATGGGGACCAAACACCAGGGCACTGCGAAGGAAAAGAGAGCGCTCGACACCTATATCAAGCTGCGCCGGGCGGTCAACGCCCTGAGCCTCTGCGAAGGCGAGGTGATGCGCAGCGCCGGTCTGACCGAGAGCCAGTTCGGCGCCCTCGAGGCGCTGTATCACCTCGGTCCGCTGTGCCAGCGTGAACTTGCGGCCAAGGTGCTCAAGAGCGCTGGCAACATGACGACCGTGGTCGACAACCTGGAACGCCGCGGTCTGGTAGAACGGCGGCGCGATGGCGATGACCGGCGGGTGGTCACCGTGCGCCTCACAAAAAGTGGAGAAGGCCTGATTCGCCGGGTCTTTCCAGGCGTCGTCGATGCCCTCGTGAGTGGGTTTTCGGCGCTGACGGTGAAAGACCAGAACCAGCTGGCGGCACTGTGCCGCCGTCTCGGCACAGCCACGACATAAACCGAGTTCCAACCCGTGAGCGACAGCTGAGGAGCATACGTGAGAGAAAAACTGAACATCCCGGTGCTGCTCGGTAGCGTCCGCCGCGACCGACAGAGCCCCAAAGTGGCGCGATGGCTGCACCGTCTTCTCGAGGCGGACGATCGGATCCGCAGTGAGTTCGTCGATCTCGAAAAACTCGAGATCCCGATCAT
>RCNF010000013.1_pt1 | contig 65839 bp, 67 predicted proteins | sample 2041311 | NCBI WGS metagenome assembly RCNF01 (sample SAMN09708228, study PRJNA481090) | Marine sediment metagenome, whole genome shotgun sequencing project. | biome: marine sediment; feature: ocean; material: sediment; isolation source: Sewage treatment plant 2 marine sediment (STP2) ...
GTAGCCGTAGCCGTAGCCACCGACTTCCTCGTTGCTGTCTTTCCGCGCGGATTCGAAGCTTCGCTCGAGCGGGTTTCAGTGGGAACGCGATGGGCTCAAATTTGATCGGCGCTTTGATTGGTGGGTTGCTCGAGTCGATTTCCCTGTTGACAGGGCTAAAAGCTCTACTGCTGATCGCATTCTTGCTTTATTGCCTGGCCGTCTTCTTTCTACGGCAGGAAAACCGCATCTGTCCGTCGTGACATTTGAGGTCGTCGACCTCGTTTGCCAACAATTCGTCGAGTTTCAGTACAACGGGAACTTCGAGGTCAGCGCATGGACCTCGCTTTTGACCGCCTCCATCTCGGCGGCGAAAGCGGCCATTTTCGCCTCGTCCTCTTTGTCCTCGTCACCCCTCAAGACACGGTCGATCAGGGCTGCGATCTTGACCATCTCGGCGGTTCCCATGCCGCGGCTCGTCACCGCCGGGGTACCGATGCGGAGACCCGATGCGATGTAGGGCTTGCGGGTGTCAAATGGCACGGTGTTCTTGTTGACGGTGATGTCGGCGAGCCCCAGCCACCGCTCGGCTTTTTTGCCCGAAATGAAGTCGGTGCCGAGGTCGATCAGGAAGAGATGGTTGTCGGTGCCGCCAGATACGATCCGCCAACCCCGGTCGGCAACTGCTGTGCAGAGTGCCGCCGAGTTGTCGACAACCCGTTGCTGATACGCGTTCCACTCCGGCTGCATGGCCTCGGCGAAGGCCACCGCCTTGGCGGCGATGACGTGCATCAGCGGTCCGCCCTGGATCCCCGGAAAGACCGCCTTGTCGATGGCCTCGGCCCACTCTGCACCGCACAGGATGATCCCGCCGCGCGGACCGCGGAGGGTCTTGTGGGTGGTCGAGGTGACAAAGTGACAGTGGGGGACGGGCGATGGGTGGAGGCCCGCCGCGACCAGCCCGGCGATATGGGCGATATCGGCCATCAGAAGCGACTCGGCCTCGTCGGCAATGGCCCGAAACCGTTCGAAATCGATGATCCGGGGATAGGCGGAGGCACCACAGACGATGAGCTTTGGTCGGTTCTCGAGGGCAAGCTCGCGCAGGCGCTCGTAGTCGATGGTCTCGGAGGTCTTGTCGACGCCATAGGCAACGCACTCGAACTCCTTGCCCGAATAGTTGAGTGGATGACCGTGGGTGAGGTGACCACCGTGGGTGAGGTCCATTCCCAGCAGGGTGTCACCCGGTTGCATCACCGCCAGGTAGACGCCCATGTTGGCCTGGGCCCCCGAATGGGGCTGGACATTGGCGTGCTCGGCACCAAAGAGCGCCTTGACCCGGTCACGTGCGAGATCCTCGGCCACGTCGACATATTTGCAGCCGCCGTAGTAGCGCTTGCCCGGGTAACCCTCGGCGTATTTGTTGGTCATCACCGAACCCATCGCAGCCATCACTGCCGGCGACACGAAGTTCTCCGATGCGATAAGTTCGAGCCCCTCGTTCTGGCGGCGACGCTCATCCTCGAGTGCGGCCGCCACTTCGGGATCATGGGCCTCCACCAGACGATTGTGGACGTCGAAAAACTGTTCCTTGAGGCTGATTTCGGTCATGAACCCTCCTGCTCAATCTCGATCCTATCGACCCGCCGCTGGTGACGACCACCTTCAAAGGGCGTTTCGAGGAATATCTGAACCATCTGTTCGGCAACTCCCAGACCGGTCACACGCGCGCCGATGCAGAGGACATTGGCATCGTTGTGACGGCGCGACATCTCGGCCGTGAAGGCATCGTGGCACAGGGCTGCGCGCACCCCCCGGTGGCGGTTGGCGCTCAGGCTCATGCCGATCCCGGTGCCGCAAATCAGCACACCCATTTCAGCCTCCCCGCGAACCACCGCAGCGGCGACTCGGTGGGCGAAATCGGGATAGTCCACCGACGTGGTGTCTGAAGGGCCCAGGTCGTGAATATCGCGCCCGCTCGCGCGAATGACCTCGGAAAGGGCACTCTTGTACTCGACCCCGGCATGGTCGGAGGCTATGACGATCATGGGTGCTCCTCCTCAGATATCCCGATCGGGCGACGGCAGCTGGAGCGCGGAGTACTCCTCGAGGGCGAATCGGTCACTCATCCCGGCGAGGTGGTCCACAATCAACCGCGCGAACCCCGGACAGGCATGGTACCGCTCGCCGACGACCGCCGCAACACGCTTGAGCGGCAGGTCCCTGAGGTAGGGCAAATCGAGCTCTTCGGCGGCACGCAACAGCAGATAGTCCGGCAACACCGACGGCTCTTTCCAAAAAGCTCTGAACAGCGCAGTCAGGACGCGGCGCGCGCGCCAGTCCTGGCGGCTGACCGGCGCCTGGTTGATGATCTTTGCGTAGATGAAGGTCTTGAGCTCGGTGAAGAGCTCCTCGACCTCGCGCGAGAACCATACGGTTGTTTGTGAGACCTCACGCGCACACGCGGCAAAGTCATCGTGGTTCGAGATGCCGCGGCGTTCGCAAAATACACCGATCCGTTCGGCCGACGTCTCCACAACATCCTTGACAAACAACCCAATGATGCCGCGCACAAGGGTGTTCTGCCGGTCCCACGGACGCTCGTCGTGATAGCCGGGCCCGGACTCGCCCATCACACGGCGCGCTACCGCCAGCAGCTCCGCCTCCTCGAGCGCGACCGAGCCCGCCCGCAGTCCGTCCTCGAGATCGTGGGTCTGCTGGGCGATCTCGTCACCCACCGCCACCGCCTGCCCCTCGAGGTGACACGGCAGATCCAAAAACAGGCCATCCGCCTCGGGAAGGGGGAATGCGTAGTGCACCTTCCACGAGGTGTGCTTGAGAATCGCCTCGCGAACCTGGTCGGTCAGATTGATTCCGGGCTGGGCGTAGCGGCGTTCGAAGAGATCGACCACCCGCAACGACTGGTAGTTGTGTTTGAATCGCCCGACTTCGACGACGACCGGTGCCGGCAATATGATATCGGCATTTTCGCCGCGAAGGATCTCGTCGAGCACCGCCTCGCCGGTGTGGCCGAAGGGGGTGTGGCCGAGATCGTGACCCATCGCCGCTGCTTCGGCTAGATCCTCGTTGAGACCGAGGGCGCGGGCGATCGTTCGCGCCAGTTGACTCACCTCGAGCGTGTGGGTGAGTCGGGTCCGCGGGTGGTCGCCAACGTGTGGCACGAACACCTGGGTCTTGTGCTTGAGTCTGCGAAAGGCCCGTGCGTGGAGGATGCGGTCGCGGTCCCGCTGAAAGGCCAGACGAAGATCGTCCGAATCTCCCGGTTCAGCGTGCCGCCGCGTCGCCTCCTGCGAGCGGGTTGCGACCGGGGACAGCCGGTTCGCCTCGTCCCTTTCGAGATCCTCACGTCTGACGACACCAACTTTCATCGTGGCCCCTCCCCGTCATCGCTGTGGGCAAGCAACGCCCCGGCGAGACGAATGCTGCCCGCCGCCAGGACCGGATCCGGCGCGACCGCAAGGGCCGCGAGTGGCGATTCGGCGGAAATCGCGCCTGGGAATGCAGCTAACATCTTTTCGAGATCCATGGCCCGCTCGTCAACCACCTCACAGACAATGACCGAATCTACGAGAGGGCGGAGGACCGCCGCCATCTCCTCGACCGGTTTGTCCTCAAGACATGAAAACACGAGGTTGTAGCGCCGACCGGCATGTGCGAGATGGGCGGCGAGTGCCTCGGCTGCCTCAAGGTTGTGGGCGCAATCCACCAACACCTCTCGACCTGCTACCCGGTGGACGCTGAGCCGCCCCGGCCATCGCGCCGCCTCCAGCGCCCGGCCGACGCGGGCGGGATCGAGATCGGGCAGCCACCCGGCTGCGACGGTCTTCAGAGCAAGAGCGACAGCGAGTTGCGCGTTGAGAGCCTGGTGCCGACCAGGCATCGACAATCTAACCTCCGTGCAACCCTCCAACCACTCGAGACCTGTACGTCCGTTTTGAGTCGTTGATTGGCGAACCACGGATGCCGCTGCCTGTGCCTTGGGGGCACCAAGCTCGGCCATGATCATCGGGTCCAGTTCATCGCCGATCACCCCAAAACGGGCGGCGGCAAGAGCGCGGCCCTTGTCCCGTGCGATCTCGGAACGCTCACGGCCGAGCCACTTCCGATGGTCGGTCCCGATGTTGGTGAGACCGGCGACCTCGCTCTCCGCCAGTCTGGTGGCGTCCCACGATCCGCCCATCCCCGCCTCCAACACCGCCACCTCGACCCGGCCCTCGGCAAAGAGAGAGAACGCTGCAGCAGTGATGGCCTCGAAGTAGGTGAGATCCGGGAAAGGCGCCAGCCGGTCGAGGTGCCGCCCGAGTCTTAGGCCGTCCACTCTGACGCCGGCGATCCGGATCCGCTCCTCGACATCCACCAAATGGGGCGATGTGAAAAGACCCGTCTTCAGGCCGTGTTCGCGAAGCACCGCCTCCAGCATCGCAGCGGTGGATCCCTTGCCGTTCGTACCTACAATCAGAATGGATTCGAAAGCCTTCTGCGGGCTGCCCAGTTCTCTGAGAGCTGCTCGGAGTGCGCTGAGGTCAGGTCGGATCCGACCGGGGCGCCGTTGCTCGAGCTTTAGCGCAGAAGCGACAGGCATGTGCCGAGCGTGGTCGTGAGCTCGGTCCGCGGCACGACCATGTCGAGCATGCCGTGCTCGAGGAGAAATTCGGACCGCTGGAAGCCGTCCGGAAGGGTCTGACGGATGGTCTGTTCAATCACCCGCGGTCCAGCAAAACCGATGAGGGCCCCCGGCTCGGCGATGTTGAGGTCACCGAGCATGGCGTAGCTCGCCGTCACCCCGCCCGTCGTCGGGTCGGTGAGCACCGAAATGAATGGGAGTGAACGCGCCCGCATCCTCGCGAGCCCTGCCGAAACCTTCCCGAGTTGCATCAGCGAGAGGATGCCCTCCTGCATTCGAGCGCCACCCGAGCACGAAACGATGATCAACTGCAGCTTGCGGTCGACACAGCGCATGACGGCGCGCGAGAGCTTTTCACCAACCGCAGAACCCATGGACCCGCCCATGAATCCGTACTCCATGGCCGCAACCACAGTCGGGATCTTCGAGATCTCGCCCTGTGCGACCACCACCGCGTCCGAGCCATTGTACTTCTTGTTGTAGACCTTGAGGCGCTCCGAATAGGGTTTGGAATCGACGAAGTTCAGCGGATCCGTCGAACGAATCTTGCCAAAGAGCTTCTTATACCGGCCATTGTCAAAAAGCATCTGAAGACGGAGTTCAGCCGAGATCCTGAAGTGATAGCCACATCGTGGGCACACGTGACAGTTATCCGAAACCTCGCGGTGATAGAGGATCTCTCCACACCCCAGACACTTGATCCACAGGCCCTTCGATCCGTGTTTGTCGGTGGCCATTGATTGCTCCGTCTCTTCTCCGGCTCGTGGCGTCACCCAGATGGTTTCAGTCGCGGGCGGATTTCCTTCGCCTCACCCGTTTCCGGGAAGACCCTTCGTCTGGTCCATCTCCGTTCGGCTCGGTGGCTCCGGTGTCACCTTCCCGAGTCCTCGCCCTCGAGGTCGTTGGGAATGCCGAGCCTTTGACAGGCCGCATCATACATTTGCCGGGCGGCCTTTTGCGCCACCTGGAGGTTGGCGATTTTTTCCTTGACGCGGCCCAGCTCTTCCTGGATTTGGCCCTCGAACTCCTGAATCTCCTGCTTGGTCTGCTGGAGCGCTTCCTCGTAGAACTTCTTCTGTGAATCCGTAAGGTCTGGCATCATCCCCTCCACGAGCGTGACTACTGCATATTAAAGGGTACTCGAATCGTCACCCACATCCGCACTTTGACGCCGAGTTTGGTCGCAGGCCGATAGCGCCACGTCTTGACAGCAGCCTCGGTGGCCTCTTCAAACCCGAACCCTAAGGGGTCGACACTGATGATTCGGGTGTCCTCGACGATGCCATTGGTGCCAACCAGGGCCTCAATCTCCACCAGCCCCTTCTGTTTCATTCTCTGCGCTTTGAGCGGATAGGCAGGCGGATCCTGCTGGAGCGCATACGGCGGCACGACATTCGGACCGGGCGACACGATATCACCCTCACGCACCGCGGGGGTCGGTGTCGGCGGAATCGGGGTTGACGACGGAACCGGCGTCGCCGTTGGCGGCACTCTGGTTGAGGTTGCGGTTGCAGTCGGCGTCGCCGTCTCGGTCGGCGTTGGTGTCGGCGGGATTGGCGTCGGGGTCGGAAACTCCTCTTCGAGGCGTTTCCGCAGGGCTTCCTCCTGCTTGATGATCTCGGCTGCGGCGACCGACCGCGCCTGCTCGATGAGCTCCTCCTCCGACATCAACGCGGTCTCGGGCTCGGGTGTCGGCGTCTCGGTCGCGACCGGTGCAACTGGCAGGGTCGGCGCCGTCGAAGGCTCCGCGACCCCATCGCCCCCGCGACCGAAGAACCACCACCAACCTGCCACACCCAACACCACCGCCAGGAGGCCGAGGAGCCACCATGTGAGACGGCCCTTTGCGTTCCCACCCCTGGTGAACGAACCCGTTCCCTCACGGAACTCATCGAGGAGCGGCGTCGGCATGCCATCGTTCTCGACATTTAAGTCGCTCTCGACACTCAACACGCGCTCGAGTTCATCATCGTGCTCCGGCATCGCGGGCGGCTCGGCACGTCGCGGGTCCGGAGGAGGCGGCGTCTCGTGAGGCGTTTCGTGGACTGGCGCCGGCGGTATTGTTGGAGGTTTGGCACCACCTCGGTCGGCCACAATTGGCGGCGCAGGAGGCCCGCCCGCAAGCTCTGACAGAAATGCGGCGATCGCAGCACGATCGGGTGAGGCATTCTGCTCGCGCAGTACGCGCTCGACATCAGTGTGCAGCTCGTGGGCCGACTGGTACCGCTCTTCACGATCGGCGTGCAGCGCTTTGAATACGATGCGGTCGATTTCCGCGTCGATCACAACGTTGTGGGACGACGGCGCCGCGATGACCGGATCGCGCACCTGTTCCAGAACCGACAACTCGGAATCCCCCGCAAAGACCTTTTGTGTGGTCAGCATCTCGTAGAGAACGAGACCGAGCGAGAAGATGTCGGAACGGTGGTCGATGTTCTTGCCCCAGGCCTGCTCGGGGGACATGTACTGCAACTTGCCCTTGAGGGCGCCGGCCCGGGTCTGGGAGGCCTTGGAGGCCGCTTTGGCAATGCCGAAGTCACACAGCTTGACGTCACCGTCGTGGGAAATCAGAACATTTTGTGGTGAGACGTCCCGGTGCACCAGCCCGAGATCACGGTTTTCAAAATCCCTCTTCTTGTGAGCGTAATCGAGGGCCGATGCCAGCAGCATCGTGACGTAAAGCGCGAGCGGAACTGGCATGCGGCGGCCGGTCTCGCGACAGTCCCCGAGAATCGAGCGGAGGTCGTGACCCTCGATGAACTCCATCGCTATATAGTGCGAGCGATCAACCTTGCCGAGGTCGTAGATGTGGATGATGTTGTTGTGGTTGAGCTGCGCCGCCAGCTTTGCCTCGTCAATGAACATCCGCACGAACTCTTCGCTGTCCGTGAGATTGGACAGGATGCGCTTGATTGCCACGGTCTTCTGGAATCCCTCCATACCGACCATTCGCGCCTTATACAACTCCGCCATGCCACCGGTGGCAATGTGCTCCTCGATGACATACTGGCCGAACTGGGTGCCCTTGACGGCCCTCGTGGGCGTCTTTGCCGGCGCCGGTGGAGGATCCGTACCGGGTGCCGTCCGAGCGGGCTTCGATGCCGGGGGGGCGGCACTTGCAGGCGCTGCAGAATCCAGCGGTTTTTCCGACGCAGCAGGTTTGACCCGCGCCGACGGCGGCGCTGCAACAACCGGGGGCGGTTTTGGACTCTCTGCTCGTACCGGGGGGGCCTGTTGCTGCTTGGGTGGGGCAGGTGCATTCTCTTGCGGTTCGGGGCGTTGCGGGGCTGCCGGCGATTGGGGCGGCGTTTCAGCCACGTCGGTTCGCGGAGACCGCGATGTGCTGTGCTGGATGTCGAGACCGGCCAGGGTTTCCGACAGCATCTTCTCGGCGGCTTCTTCGGCTGCCCGCTTGACCTCCGCCGACGACTGCGGTTTGGATTCCTCGAGCATCGAAGAAAATGCGTCATCGACCCTGTTCGATTCAGAAGCGCCCTTTGCCGGAGCCCGGGGCGGGGCCGGGGTCGGGGTCTGGGCCGCTTCGGGCGGAGACGCGGCGACCTCGGGAACGGCAATCGGTTGCTGTTCTCCGCCCTCGACGTCCGACAGAATGTCGCCAAAGAGGTCGTCCGAGGTCACTGGACGGCCGTCTCCATCAAGACCCGCGCTTTTGCGCAGGGCTTCCAACATCTCCTGGGGGATGGCCTGGGTGGCCGCCGGATTCGGGGCCGACAGGACGAGTTCCTCGACACGGGCGCGGAGATCATCGCGCCCAAACGGCCGTTGCAAGACATCCTGGGCGCCGTAACGTTGGGCGTCCTGTTTCGGGTCATCGCCCTGGTATCCGGACATGAGAATCAGAAACGGCGTGATCCGCAGACCCGCCCGGGCGCGCAGTTGGGTGATGGCATCCTCGACTCTGAGGTTGGGCAGAACCGATGTGATGATGACTATCGTGGGCTCGAAATGGGCGCAGCGGTTGACGGCATCATCCATGTTCCCCGCGATTTCAAGCAGGAAATCACCATCCGAGAGCGCCGCTTGCACGTGCTCCAGATATCGCGGTTCGTATTCGATCACCAGGATGTTCGCACTCATGAAACCGCCCTCGCGAGCTCCTCGAGGCTCTAGGAGTCCAAACCTCATTATCTGTGAAGGGATTGCAAAGTCAACCGAGTCTGGTGCTGCGTAGCAATGTCGATCACCGGCAACCCGGGAGGGCGCCGCTCACCTCGAGTGGTCGATCGGTGACCAGGCGCTATAATGCGACCCGCCCGTTCCGCACATCGTGAGGTTGGGGTCAAGCTCAGAGGAGGCGTCATGTCGGGCCATAACAAGTGGAGCACAATCAAACACAAGAAGGGCCGAGCTGATGCCAAGAGGGGCAAGCTCTTCACGAAGATCATCCGGGAGATCACGGTGGCGGGACGAGAAAGCGGGGGCGACCCCGGCGCGAACCCGAGATTGCGCGCAGCCATCTCGGATGCCAAAGCCGCGAATATGCCGGCCGACAACATCAAGCGCGCCATCGACCGCGGCACCGGCGATCTCGACGGCATCGTGTACGAAGAGATGAGCTTTGAAGGCTACGGTCCGGGTGGGGTCGCGGTCATGCTCGAGCTTCTCACCGATAACCGGAACCGCACCACCCCGGAGATCCGACACCTTTTTTCGAGGTTCGGGGGGAACCTGGGTGAAAACGGATGTGTCGCGTGGTTGTTTACCCGCACCGGGCTGATCCTGGTGCCGCGTGCTGCGGACCTCGACGAGGACACCGTGATGGAGCGCGCGCTGGAAGCCGGCGCCACCGACCTCGATTCGGACGATGGTGACTACTTCCGGATCTATACCAGTCCCGAAGAGCTGCACCAGGTCAAAGAGCAGCTCGAGGCCGGAGGTCTTGAAGTCGAGGCGGCTCAGTTCGAAATGGAGCCTTCATCCACGACCCCTCTCGACGGCAAGCAGGCGGAACAGATGATCCGATTGATGGACGCCTTCGACGATCACGACGACGTACAGCACGTGTGGGCGAATTTCGATATCGACGACGACCTTCTGAACGCCGAGTGAGGAGAGAGGAGCAGCGGCCCGTGGGCGTCCGTGTATTGGGCATCGACCCGGGCTCCAGCGCCACAGGCTGGGCGCTTGTGATAGCCGAAGGAAATCGATACCACCTCGAGGCATCTGGCGTCCTGAGGCCACGAGGCAGTGATCGTGAGCGCCGGTTGGCCGACCTCTATCGTTCATTGAAAGAGGTGGTCGCCACCTGCACCCCGGATTGCGCCGTTGTCGAATCGTCTTTTTCGGGACGCAACCCGAAGTCCGGGCTCGCGTTGGCCGAGTGTCGGGGCGTCATCCTCGCGGTCCTCGGTTGCAACGATTTTGCGATCACCTCATACACTCCAGCAGAAATCAAATCGGCCATCGTCGGCAATGGGCGGGCCGAGAAACAACAGATTGTCTTTATGGTCGTCAGGCTCTTGAAACTGATCGATTCGCCCCCCACGGACGCCGCCGATGCGATGGCTGCAGCCCTCACGCACATCCACCTTGGACGCTGGGGAGCATCCCGTTGACGACCCCAAGACCCCGTGCTACGATGCCCTGCCTTAGTTCTCAAATGAGGCAACAACGGAGTATCGATCTCACGATTTGCAGATCAGATTCGAGAGTCGATGGTTATAATGCAGGAAAACCTGGATGAGGCTGGAACTCATCCCGGCTCGTGAACTCTAACCAGGAGGAGGCTAAGCCGTGACTGGACAGGTAGCAGAATATTTTCGCCAGGGTGGGATCTTCATGTACCCGCTGCTCTTTTTCTCGGTGCTCGCTGCCACCGTTGCGATTGAGCGTTTCATTGTCTTCAGCAAGGCCAAGATCAATGTCAACGAGTTCCTGACCAAGATCCGCAAGGCTCTTTTGGTCAACCGGAACGTCAAAGAGGCAATCAAGGTCTGTGAGCAGAACAAGAGCCCGGTGGCTTCGGTCATGAAGGCCGGTCTGCTCCGCTACGGTCACTCCCGTGAGGACATCGAAAAGACCATTGAAAACGCCGCTCTGTACGAGCTCGACCGCCTCGAGAAGCGGTTGGGCGTGCTCGGCACCACCGCCAACGTGGCACCCATGCTCGGCTTCCTCGGTACCGTAGCCGGCATGATCAAGTCCTTCGCGACTCTCGCTGAGCAGGGTCTTACCAACCCCGCAGCGGTTGCGGTTGGTATCTCCGAGGCTCTGATCACGACCGCCGCCGGTCTCATCATCGCGATTCCCGCACAGCTGGTCTTCAACTGGTACACCACCAAGATCACCCGCTTTGTGCGCGATATCGAGACCGCCTCGAACATGCTCGTCGAGACCTTCACCGAGATGGACAGCCAGCGCTACGCCCAGGGGGGCGAGGGTCAGGCCTAGAAGGGAGTCCGCAGATGGCACTCATCCGCGGTAGGGACAAAAAGGGCGCAGCTCAGATCTTCACGGCATCGATGGCGGACATCGTGTTCCTGTTGTTGGTCTTCTTCATCCTCACCTACAAGGTCGAGGTGGATCGCACGAAAATGGATCTGCCGGACACCTGGATTCGGATAAAGGTTCCGGAAAAAGCGGCCGTGATTTCGATCTCCCCGCCCAGCGCCAATCCACCATTGACCATTCGTGTTTCCACCGGTGAGGAAATGTCGTTGCCGGTGAGCACTGACGAGGAAATCGTGACCTTTGCCTCGACTGAAGTTGCGCAGAACCCCAACAAGGAGTTCATCGTCAAAGCTGACGAAAGCGTGCCATACGAGAGGGTGGACGCCGTGTTGGACGCGCTCAAACAATCGAAGGTGAAGTACATCTTTCTCCTGTCAGAACAAAAGACAGTGAGAGAGTAGGCGGGGGAGATCATGAAGATCAAAAAGAAAGAAGTTCCGTCCGAGATCTTCACCGGGTCGATGGCCGACATCTCGTTCCTGTTGATCATCTACTTCATGATCACCTCGGCGTTCTCGGCAACTCGGGGCCTCGACTTCGCACTTCCTGAGGACACCCAGACGCCTGAGATCAAGCAAGAGGACTCCATCGACGTCCACGTCTTGCGTGGCGGTGCTATTCAGGTCGATGGTGAGGGCATAGCTCTGGAAGGCTTGTTGCCCTATGTGGCCAACAAACTGAAACAGAACCCCGAAAAGCCTGTCATCCTGCGCACCGACCCGGATGCCACCTATGGCGACATGATCAGGGTCTTCGACGAATTGCGGCAAGCGCCCAGCAAAATCGACATGGAAATCAAGACGATTTCGATCCCAACCCGGCGTGAGATCGAGAACCTCTGGTCCATGCTCGGGATCCAGTGAAGGGGGAAGCCATGAGCGATTCTCCGAAACCCAAGAAGAAACCGGATGCGGCGCAGGAAAAGATGCCGATCACCACCGCCGAGATGCTGGTCGCGGAAGAAGGCCAGGACCGCAAGGTCACGCGGTGGGCAGTCGGTATCGCCGTCATCTTTCATATCGTGATCTTTGCCATGCATTGGCCGACCTTTGCTGGCGGTCTTTCTGACGCCAAGGAAAAGAAGAGCAAGATCTACGTCGTCAAACAGGTCAAGTTCAAGCAGCCGCCGCGGCGGGAGATGCAGCAGATTCCGAAGCCGAAGACCAAGAAGGTGCCGATTCCCGATCCGACGCCGGACCAGCCGGAGCCGATCAGGGACCAGGAACCGGACGACGACATCGATTTCGTGCCCGATGACAACCTGGTCCTCGGAGTTCCCGATGCCCCACCCCCACCGGAGCCCGAAGGTCCCGTGCGGTTTATCGTCGGCGGCAACATTACCGAACCGAAGAAGATCAGCGGACCGTCACCGATCTATCCCGAAGCGGCGCGGAGGGCGCGCATTCAGGGTGTGGTCGTCCTCGAGTGCACGATCGGCAAAGATGGCCGCGTCCAGAACGTTAAAATCCTGCGCGGTTTGCCCCTCGGTCTCACTGAAACGGCCGTCGATGCGGTCAATAAGTGGAAATTCGAGGCATCGACCCTGAACGGGAAACCGGTGGAGGTTCTTTACATTCTTACGGTCCGGTTCAATCTGCAGTAGACTCTCCATTATGTCGCTGCAAGGCTCTTTGAGCGAACTGTCTCTGCCGGACGTGGTCCAATTGGTCAGTGTTTCCGGCAAGACTGGGGCGTTCGAGATCCGCGGCGAAAGCGTAACCGGCCGAATCTACCTTCGCGACGGCCAGATCGTCGATGCGATGGTCGGCAATCTCCGGGGCGACAGTGCGGTCTATGAGATGGCCATCTGGTCCGACGGGACCTTTATATTCGAACCGGGCAAAGAGAGCGGTACCGTCACGATCCACATGTCGAATGCGTCGCTGATGATGGAAGCAGCGCGCCGACTGGATGAGTGGCGAGTCCTCTCGCGCAAAATCCCATCCGTTAATCTGGTTCCGTATTTCACCTCCCGCGAGCAGGGCGCCGATCAGGTGACGCTGAGCCCACAGGAGTGGATCCTGGTGACCCGAATCGACGGCGAGCGCACCATCGAAGGCATCGCAGCCGAGCTCAGGTGGGCTCCATTTGATGTTTCGAAACTGCTCTTCGGGATGATCACGACCGGACTCGTCGCACTTGGTAACCCCGGAGAAGCGGGTGTGCAGAGCCGACGGTGGCAGGCGGGCCCCAGTCCGGTGACCCTTCTCGGACTGGCTGAGAAGATTCGAACCGTCGCGCTCGATGTTGTTGGTTCCGGGGGTGAGCGAACCATCGAGAAGCAGTACACTACTGCACGAACCCTTATCGAACGCGGCGAGGGATTCAACGCTCTGAGGGAAATGGTCGAACAGAACACCAAGGCCATTTCCCTGTTGAAAGGGTCCGACACGGCAGCGATGTTTGACGAGCAGGTCCGCCCGCTCCTCGGGAACCTGCAACAAACCTAGGAAAAATCTCGTTACATAACTGGAGGCAGTGATCATGAAATCGAGGGTCAGCCGAACAATCGTCGCTGGTGCAGTGTCCTTGATACTGCTGGCCGCGGCACTTCCGGCACACGCGGAGTGGAACAAGGGCCTCGAGGCCTACAAGAAAAGGGATTGGGCGACCGCGGTCAAGGAGTTCGAGGAGGTCACCAAGACCAACCCCGATTATGCCGGCGCCTATTACATGCTCGGTGTGTCGCAGCGAGCCCTCGGACAGGTCAGCCCGGCGATTGCCAGTCTTCGCAAGGCGGTCGAGCTCGACGGCGCCCAGTCGTCGTACAAGATTGCTCTCGGACAGGCGCTCTTGCAGGCCGATCAGTACCAGAACGCCTACGAGTTGCTCAAACCCCTGAACATCAGTTCGGTGGATGCCGCCAACCGCTCGAACTACGCCCTGCTTTTCGCGCAGGCGGCCACCAAGACAAACCGCGAAAGTGAGGCCATCAGCGTCCTCAATGCTCAGGCCAAGGCCGACCCGAACAACGCACGCCTCCAGCAGGCACTCGGAGCGGCATATAACCAGAGCGGCGACGATGCCAAGGCATTTGCCGCCTTTTCCAAGGCGTTCGAGCTGAACCCAAAGGACCAGTCGAGCGGCCGCAATGCCGTCCGTGCCGGGATCGTGGCCGCCCGCCGATCCAATTCGAGTTCTCAAAAGGGGCAGCTCTATTCGTCAACCGCCCGGGTCGCGGAGCGTCTCGCAAACGGCTTCCCGACCTTTGACCACCAACTGCTCGCGGGCGAGGCGTGGCTGGGAGCCAAGGACTACGGCAAGGCTGAGGCCTGGTTCGGCAAGGCCAAGGCCCAACAGTCGAGCAACGCACTCGTCTATTTCTACCTTGCACAGTGCAAAACGTCGACCGGGCAGCTGAATGCAGCGATCTCCGATCTCCAGCAGGCGATCAAATTGAAGCCATCGGGCAAGGTCCGCACCCAGATTTACAACCAGGGTGGTTATGTCTACGACAAGATGAAGAACTACGACCAGGCCATCCAGTGGTATCAGAACGCCGGCAACAACAGCATGGTTGCCCAAATGCGAACAAAGAAGGACAGCGCGACCCAGAATGCAACCGCCGACAAGGAGTGTGCCGATTTCAAACGCAAGATTGACGCTTTGAGGTTGCAGGTTACTGAACTCGAGAAGCTCGGTGACGCTGACAACGCGAAGCTGCTCCAGGAGCAGTTGCCGACCCTTGAAAAGGACTATTTAGATCGTTGTCGTTGATACGGAAACAGCGCACAATTTCGGGCGGCTCTTTCGAGAGCCGCCTTTTTTATTCGTCGAACTCTTCGGAGGCATGCCGTCCGAGGGTGAACGCTGCGGCAGCCACCGGAAGTATGACGGCGGCCGCCAATTGAATCGACACCATCCACGGCGTCACGACCACCTCCGGCAGACCGAGGACCGTGACCATCTGCGACAGTCCCTGCGCCGCAACCAGGGAGCCGAACACCGCAATGACCCCCGCCACCACTCCACTGACCCCAACCGCTACCACAAACGGCCCGCGGATGGTCCCCTCGGTTGCACCGACGAGCCTCATGATGGTGAGTTCGTCGGCATGTCGATACAACTCGAGATGGATCCACACGACCGCAAGAAGCACCGCAGCGGCGAGGAGGACCGCGCTGAGGGCCACGACCACCCATGACAATCGACGCGCCACCTCGCCGAGGAGTTGTTGGATGGACGACTGGGGACCGACCGCAAGGACTTCCGGTTGGTCGTTCAGAGCCTTCAGTGAATCGGGGTCTGCGGTCGCGACTTCGATCAGCGGCGGCATTGATGCGTCACCCGTGCCAACCAGATCCTCAAGGTAGGGAAACCATTGTCGCAGACGTTGCACCAGCTCCTCAGGTGAGACCTCGGTAATGGTCCATTCGGGGTGCACTGTCGATTGCGCCGTCACCCACCGCTGCCGCATTTCGCGATCCAGGTGGGGATGCAGCAACACCGCGACGGAGCTCTCCCGCGCCGACAGCTCTGCCACCGGGCCGAGCCATCGGTTGACGGCCATGCCCACCCCCGCAAGTGCAATCGGCACCGCCAGCGCGAGCGCCAGGACCGTGCTGACACCCGCCCGTTGGCGCAACAGCAGCAACCCTTCATTCAGCGCATGCTGGATCATGGCGGCCACATTCCGTCGTAGTGGATCCTTCCCTGATGGAGAACCAATGCGCGGGCCGGTATCGACTCGAGTATGGCGTGGTCATGCGTCGCCACCAGGACCGTCGCACCCTGGTAATTGATGTCACACAGGAGACTCAGGAGCTCGGACGCGAGGTCGGCATCGAGGTTGCCCGTCGGTTCGTCGGCAAGGATCAGGCGGGGTTGATATGCCAGTGCCCGGGCGATGGCGACCCGCTGTTGTTCGCCACCCGAAAGGGCGTCCGGGAGAGCGGACTGTCGGTGTTGGAGACCCAGCCGTTTGAGAACCTGCTGAGCTCTACGATTGGACTCGCGCGGCGCCACACCGTGAATCCGCAGCACGAACGTGATGTTCTCGAGGACTGTTTTTCTCCGCAGCAGCTTGAAATCCTGAAAAATCACGCCAACCTTGCGCCGTAAGAGGGGCAGGCGTCTTCGATGGAGCTGGTCGACCCGCCGCCCCGCGACCCAGACCTCGCCCTCGGTAGGTCGTTCGGCGGCGTACAACAATCGCAGGAGGGTCGTTTTTCCGGCGCCGGAGGGTCCGGTGAGAAAGATGAATTCACCGGCTTCGACCTGGAGATCGAGCGATCGGAGAATGAACCGACCCTCGAAATCCTTGGAAACACCGCGCAGTCGGATCACGAGCCGCTTCGCGCTCCCTGTGATTGAGCGAAAGTTCTCAAGGCCCTCCCGGAGCAACGGATTGTATCATTGGGTGCGAATGATGGAGGGGAACATCAACACCACGTTTTCGGAGATCGAGATTGCGGGAGAGCGGGCACTCAGTCGCACGACTGGTGGGGTGCGGATGGCCTTCGGTCTCGGCCCGGCAACCGCCGGCGAGAGTTCGGAGTTGAGGAGCCTCGAGATTCTCAAGGCTCTTCACCCTGAAATTCAAGGGCTGCGCTGGGGACGCCAGGTCCACGGCAGCGAGGTCGCAGTGGTTGCCAACGAAGCAGGAGTCGGGGTGACCGGATCGGTCTGCATCGGGAGTTGTGACGCTTTTGTCACCGCGGAAGCGGGCGTCGGTCTGATGGTATGGACCGCCGACTGCGTGCCCATCCTGCTCGGGGGACCAGGTGTGGTGGCGGCGATCCACTCCGGCTGGCGTGGTACCGCAGCCGATATCGTCGGTGTGGTCCTTCGTCGACTCGAAAGGGATTGCGGCGTCAGCCCCGACCAGCTGTGGGCTGCGCTGGGCCCGGCGATCTCCGGCACGCACTACGAGGTCGGTCCGGAGGTGATCGCCGCGCTGGAGACCCTGGGCCTCGAGAGCGATGAATGGCGACGGCGCGACAGGGTCGACCTAAGGCTGTTCCTCGCGAGCCGTCTCCGCCAACTGGGCGTGGATGGAGGCTCAATAGGCTTCATCGGACCGTGCACGTACTCAAGTCCCCATCTCGCCTCCTACCGCCGCGACGGCAACGAGGCCGGCCGCCAATTCTCGCTCATCTATCGCAGGGACGGAGATGTTGAAGCGGCAGGAGATGGCGCGCGTTGCCCGCGCAGCTGACCGCAAGCGGCCGCGACGTCAGCTCCACGCGACCAGCGGACGGTCACCGTAGCCCCTGAATCCCGGAGCCGCATGGCAAAACGGTTGATCGTGTCGTCGTCCGGTCGCCGCAGATCGGGAAAATGCTGAGGGTCCTCGTTGAGGGGGATCACGTTGATTTTGCACGGTATGCCGTGGATCAGACCGGCGACGGCGGCGGCATCCGCCTCGGCGTCGTTGAAACCCTCAATCAACACGTATTCGAAGGTGATGCGTCGTCCGCGTTCGAGAGGAAAAGGACGCAAGGTCGCAAACAGATCGTCGAGAGGATAGCGCCGTGCGATCGGCATCAAGGTTTCGCGACGCCCCTGGTCCGGAGCATTGAGGGAGACGGCGAGCTTCGGACGTTTTGTGAGCCCCGCGAGCCAACGAATCCCGGGCAGGATGCCGGCGGTGGAAACGGTGATCCGCTTTGGGCTCACCCGTTCGTACAAGACCTCCAGCGCGAGACCGAGGTTGTCGACGTTGAGAAGCGGTTCACCCATGCCCATAAATACGATATTGACCCGCTTGACCGAAGAGTCGAGCTCGCGCAACATCAGCCGATACTGACCAACGATCTCGTGGGGTTGCAGGTTGCGGCCTGCCCCCATCGCGCCGGTGACGCAAAAGGTACAGCCCACCGCGCAGCCGGCCTGACTCGAGAGGCAAAAAGTCGCCTTTGTGCCCTCACGCATCGACACGCATTCAACCGCCACGCCGTCCGCAAATTGCAGGAGGTATTTGGAGGAACCGTCCGAGCTCACGACCCGCTCGATCACGGTCGGCTCGTCGATGGTGAACAACCGTTCGAGTTCGGCGCGAAGCTCTTTTGAGAGATCCGTCATCTCGAGAATGGTCGAGGCGTTGCGTTCAACGACCCACCGCGCGACCTGGCGACCGCGAAAAGGGCGGTCGGCGTGCGGAGCTATCAAAACCGCTATATCGGCCGTAGTCCGGCCTACGAGGTTGATCCGGTCAGCCATCGATCAATTATCACGAATCGCCGTCAGGGTCGCGCTCTGCACGCGCACGCTGTGTCATGGCACCGTTTGAGCGGTGGCGGCCCGCAGCGATACCCAGCGATGACAGCAACGACGCATCATCGACGCCGATACGGTAGTTGGGGCTTTCGCGGTCGGTGTCGACGTGCAAACGCATCGTACCGGTCTCGGCGTCCACGATTCCGTTTTCGTCGCAGGCGAGGGAGGTCTCAACCAACATCACGGCCTTCCAGCCGTCGTCGTGGAGGTCCGAAAGACACGCGCGAACCTCTTCGGATCGCACCACCGAACCATGGATGGCCTTGCCGAGCTGCCGCAGCAGCTGGTGGAGCCTTTGTGTCCTCGAGTCCTCCATCGATCCTCCGTTCTCTCCATAACCGACGCTCCGCGTCGTGTCTTCCCATCGTACCTTATTGCAGGTGCCGGGGACCTTTGATAGCGTGACGTGTCGATGGAGATTTTCGAACTTCCCGAGCCCTGGGTGACCGAGGAACCTCTGGCTGGCGATGCGTCAACCAGAACGTATTCCAGGTTGAAGGACCCAAAGGGCAGCTCCGCGATCCTGGTGCGCTACCCCAGAGAGGTCGCGTGGCAGATCGAACGCGATCTCGAGACGCGCTCGTGGTGTGAACGCAACGGTGTTCGGGTCCCCACGTTGGTTGATTATCGCCCCGATTCAGATTGGGCGGTGGTTGAGGATCTTGGTTCGCATGATGCAGCCCAGACTCTCGAAAGGGCGGCATCCGACGAACGGTTGCACATGGTCTTGCGGCTAGCCGAACCGATTGCCGCGTTCGCCCGAGTCGACACCGCGGCGCTTCCGCTGTGGAATCAACCCCTCGAGAGCGCCCGATTGCGGTGGGAGCTCGCTGGATTTGAACTTTGGTTCCTCCGCCACCGATGCAAGGCGCGCCCGTCCGAGGCTGTGAGCACATGGTTGGACGGTCTGGCGGCAGACATCGGCTGCCATCCCAAGAGGGTTTGCCACCGTGACTTCCACATCAACAACCTGTTTTTTCTTGAGAGCGGGGACGTCGGTGTTATCGATTTCCAGGATATCCTCGTCGGACCCGACACCTACGACATCGTTTCCCTGCTTCATGAACGTTCGCTTCCCGGTTTCCTCGACGAGCCCGGGCGAACCAGAGTTTTGGAGCACTGGGCACGCACGACGGCGGCGGACGATGGATGGATAGACCGTGCTCGGCAGGTGCGGCTTCAGAGAGCGCTCAAGGTCCTCGGGACCTTTGCGCGCTTCGAGGCAGCCGGTTCAACGACCTATGTCGCGTGGATGCGTGCCCTGTCCAGGGAGGTGATGTCCGCTCTTGAGGCTGCGGGCGCGCCTCCCGACTTGACCGCCCTTCTGCTAGACTGTTGACCGCACGGCGTGTCGGAGGAAGGTTTTCCGTGCCGTGCGGGTCTGGGAGGTACATATGTTCGGAAGTCTCGGTCTTCCTGAGCTGTTGATTCTGCTTGCGATCGTGATTCTGATTTTTGGCGTCAACAAGCTGCCTCGGCTCGGCAAGGGACTCGGTGAGGGCATTCGCAATTTCAAGGACTCAGTGCGTCCCGAGAAAAGTGACTCTCAGACAGACGAGGACACGAAGACCGAGAACGGCGGGGCCTGAAGAGAAATCCCGCTCTTCGCGGATTCTGAATTGTCAGCAGATCCCGGGCCGGGAACATTGACGCCCAAACCACTGTTGGTTTCACAATGGAGCTCAAACGGAGGAACCGCTGTGGAACCGAATCCGCGTACCGCCAGAATTCATGAAACCATCGAGCGTGGGCTTGCCGCCACCCACGTCGAGGTCATCGACCACAGTGCCGAACACGCGGGGCACCCGGGTGCAGCGAACGGCGGCGGACATTTCCAGGTCATCGTGGTCTCCAAGCAATTTGATGGCCTCTCTCGAGTCGCCGCACAACGCCTCGTCTACGAGGCCCTTGGCGATTTGATGACCGCCGACATCCACGCCCTGTCCATGCTCACCATGACCCCGGAGCAATGGCGCGCGCGATCCGATCAGGGCTCGCGGTAACCAGGATCTTCGGCGCAGCGGTTCAGGTCGCGACCGTCGCCACCCGTGCCCGTCCTCGTTCCCGGCCATAGGCCGCGATATCGGCCACCGCTTCAATGGCGCGCTCGATCTCGGCATCGGTTGTGAACACCCCCGGAGAGAAACGGACGGTCCCATTGTCGTCGAATGTCCCGATCCCCTCGTGGACCTGAGGCGCACAGTGAAGCCCGGTTCGGGTGATCACGTTGTGCTCGACATCAAGGAAGGTCCCCGCCTGATCCGCGGGCAGGCCGTCGATGTTGAAAACAAAGACCGGGAGGTGGTCGCGATCCAGGTCTGCGCAGTACAAGGTGAGGCCGTCTATGTCGGCGAGACCGTCGCGAAGCCGTCTGGCATGGCGCATTTCATGCTCGTAGATCGCCCCCACCCCACCGCGAGCGGTGATCCACTCCTGGGCCGCCAGAAGTCCCGCCACCCCCATCAGATTCACCGTCCCGAACTCCATCCGCCACGGATAGGCCTCGGGTTGGCTCTTGAGGGCGCTCATGACGCCCGTTCCTCCCGCCCGACAGGGCTGGATGTCCACGTGTTCCGCGATGTACATCCCGCCGGTTCCCGAGGGTCCAAAGAGCGATTTGTGGCCTGTAAAACAGACCACATCGATCATCATGGACCCGACATCGATCGGCACCAGTCCTGACGTCTGAGCGGCGTCGACCGCAAAAAGAACACCCCGGTCCCGGCAGATACGTCCGATTTCAGCAACCGGCTGGATCGTCCCGATGACATTGGAACCGTGGTTGACCACCACCAACTTGGTGTTGGGCCTGATTCGCCGGGCGATGTCGTCCGGATCGACGTAGCCGGCGCTGTCGAAGGGCACGAAATCGACGTCCACACCGTCATCTGCATGGCGGTACATCGGCCGAAGCACCGAGTTGTGCTCGAGACAGGTGGTGATGGCATGGTCGCCCGGCTTGAGCACGCTTGATATCACGAGATTGAGCGCGTCCGTCACGTTGTACGAGAAAACCAGACGATTGCGGTCCGTTCCACCATAAAAGCGCGTCAGGGCCTCGCGGGCCCCGGTCAGCGTCTCTTCAGCCTCGAGAGCCAGGTCGAACCCGGTTCGCCCCGGGTTGACGCCACGGGTCGAGTAGAAGTCACAGGCGGCCTGGATGACCTCCGGGGGCTTCGGAAAGGTGGTGGCGGCGTTGTCGAGATACACGAATTCGGACATATCTCACCTCACTCCAGGGGTAAGTCGATACGGTCGTCGATCAGGGCCCGCATGATGCGGTCTCGCGAAGAATGAATCTGTTGGCGGAGGCAGTCTGCAGCCTCCTCCGCCTTCTCCGGTTGCAACAGTTGCACCAGCTCTTCATGCTCGGTCCGCATCTCGGTAGCGAAATCCCCGAGATCGAGCCCGAGAAAAAAGTAGCGCTGCATCGTACTCAAAAGGTCGCGCAGGACAGCGACCAGGCGGTCGTTTCGCGACAGAGCCGCGAGCTGGATGTGAAAATCGAAGTTGCGATCGAGGAAGTCGGCGTACGAGGCCCAATCGTGGTAGGTGTATTCGGTCGCCGCGAGCGTTGTCAAACGTTCGCGCTCGTCGGGGGTCGCACGGCGTGCAGCAAGTTCGATGGCGTGGGTTTCGAGTACATCGCGGAGATCAAAGGAGTCGCCGATTTCTTTCAACGAAATCTGATTGACGAAGTATCCCTTATAGGGCAGAGAGGTGAGAAGCCCTTCCTGTTGCAGCCTGCTGCAGGCCTCTCGAACCGGGACCCGGCTCGAACCATAGAGTCCGGCGAGCTCCGTTTCGGTGAGGGAGGCACCGGGCCGGTGGCGCAACATGATGATGTCGCGCTTGAGGCCGCGATAGACGTCCTCCGCCACCGTCCGCCGTTCCACCACAGAGCCTAGAGCTTCATCCCGCATCGGAAGGATCGTATACAAATTGTATACAATCGTCAAGACCGACGATGCGCGCTTTCGGCTCTGGTCGCCTTCGCGTTATGACCTACGCTGCGTCGGTTCCCGAGGCGGGCGAGGTCAGCACCCGACGAATCATGTAGGCGATGGCCGCCAAACCCGCGACCAGCAACGCAACGAATACCGCGAAGTGGGAAACGATCACGTGGGGAATCGCCACCAAGGCCATGAGCAGGCCACCACCCATCGCGAGATCCCAGACCGGATAATCCATGAATTCCTCCTTGATTGCCGTCCAGCCGGCACCGCTTCGACGTTCAACCCACACGGGGATGACGAGCCCCGGGGGGGACTGCGCGACGAGGTATCATCCGTAACAACATCTCGCAAATCACTGATCCTAAAGGAGGTATGGTTGCTCAACTGTCAAATCCTGTGGGCTCTTGAACCGAACAGACGCCATGCTGAAAACCTTGAGCGCCGCTGGATCACAGGCCGAAAATCACCGATCACCGCTCTTGACACGACGTCTCGCGAAGGCTACCTTAGTTTGAGACAATGATAATGAGACTGGATTAAAGCTATGAGTAGCAAATTGGCACAAAGAGCCCAGAAATTGTTTATCCAATACCTGCGGGAAAACAACCTCAAGGTCACACAGGAGCGGCTGGCGCTGCTAGATGAGATCTTCGCCACCGACGAGCACCTTGACGCTGACGATTTGCTCGCGAGAATGAAGACCAAGCAGCGCAAAGTGTCGCGCGCCACCGTCTATCGGACTCTCGATCTGCTCGTCCAGTGCGGGTTGGTCCGCAAGAGCCGGCTCGGCCGCGAACACTATTTCTACGAGAAGATGGAACCGGGCGGCGGCCACCACCACATGGTGTGCACCGCGACCGGAAAAATCATCGAGTTCTGGGACGCCGATCTCGATGAGCGCCTGCGTCGTTTGTGCCAGGAGCACAAGTTCCGCCCGACCTTTATTTCGATTCAGATCCAGGGTCTGAGCGAAGAAGGACAGAAGGTCGAACAGGACACAACCTTTTTCTGATCCAGTCATGAGTCGACCACCCGGAAACCCGCTCACTTGAGCGGGTTTTTTGGGTGCTTTCAGTCCCTGTTGAAGCTCACCTTGGCGAACCGGCGCTTGCCGACCTGCAACAAAACCACCTGTTGGCCCACTGTGCTCACCCGGGCCTTGGTGTCGCTCGCCACTTCTCCATCAACGCGGACGCCTCCCTGCTGGATCAGGCGCCGCGCTTCCGAGTTGGACGAAGCCAGTCCGCCCTCCACCATGATCTTCGACAACAACATCGCGTCGTCAGAAGGCGCCAGCTCGAACTCGGGGATGTCCTGCGGCAATTTGCCCTTCGAGAACACCCGTTCGAACTCCGCGCGAGCGGCTGTCGCATCCTCCTCGCCATGGAACTCTGCCACCATCGTGGCGGCGAGGTCCTTTTTGACCTCCATGGGATGGAGGGCGCCATCGGCCACCCGGCGCCGATCCGCCTCGATCTCGCCTTCGGTTCGATCCGTCAACAACAACCAGTACTTCCACATCAGGTCGTCGGAGACTGACATCAGCTTGCCGAACATGTCCGTCGGGGTGTCCTCGACCGCCACGTAGTTGCCAAGAGACTTCGACATCTTCTCGACGCCGTCGAGCCCCTCCAGAAGCGGCAGGGTCATCACGACCTGGGGATCCAGACCGTGCTCCCGCATCAGGTGACGGCCGACCAGGAGGTTGAAGAGCTGGTCGGTGCCGCCAAGTTCGACGTCGGCCTCGAGGGCCACCGAATCGTAGCCCTGAGCCAGCGGGTAGAGAAACTCGTGAAGAGCTATCGGCTGCTGAGCTTCATAACGGGTGCGGAAATCGTCCCGCTCCAACATCTGGGCAACAGTCACTTTGGCCGCAAGACGAATCCAGTCCGCAGAACTCAGGGCTCCCAGCCAGCGTGAGTTGAAATCGATGACAGTCGTCTCTGGGTCGAGCAGCTTGTAGATCTGCCGTTTGTAGGTTGCGGCGTTGCTTTCGATTTCAGCCGGTGTCAGCTGCGGCCGAGTGCTCTTCTTGCCGGTGGGATCACCGATCAACCCCGTGAAATCCCCGATCAGGAAGACCACCGTGTGGCCCAGTTGTTGGAAGTGCCGCATTTTACGAATCACCACCGTATGACCCAGATGGAGGTCCGGAGCAGAGGGGTCGAACCCTACTTTGACAACCAACTTTTTGCCGCTGGCCTGCGCACGCCGCAGCTTGTCCGCGAGCTGATCGGCCGGAACGACATCGACGCATCCCTTGTTCAGATAGCTCAGCTGTTGATCAAGATCGAGCTGTTTCACGCTCTCCTCCACACTCGGCCTTCTGTCATCACTCTTCGATTTCGACGATCGGCAAGATTCCGGCGGCCGTGATCTGCAACTCGTCCCACCGCACCAGACCGCTCAAGGCCTGATTCACGTTTTCCACCGATACCGAAAGGATGTTCATTTCCATTTCCGACGCCTGCTGCCATCGTGCCGCGCCGGCTGCAACCGCCGCGCACCGGCGGGCTCGACCCGTCGCACCGCTCCAACGGGCGGCCGCGACAGCGGCAACCCGGCGCCGTGCGGGTGTCAGCTCGTCCTCTTCCGCCGGTGCCGTCAGCGCGCTCCAGCTCTCCTGCAAACTGTTCTCGAGATCCTCCAGCGGCGACACCGCAGTCACCACCAGCAACAACACAGAACGTCCAGGCACATAGGGCGCGAGCACCTCAACATCAGCTCCCGCAAACAACGCGGACCCGCGACCGAGCAACAGCTCCGCCAGGACCAGGGGTTGCGCCTCACCGAGAGCGACTGGAATGTCGAGGGTCAGAACCACAGAGGACTGTTTCCCCGCAACCGCCTCGCGGGTCTTCGGCACCGGCGGCAACGTTTGTCCGGAAGTCACGCGAACGGTTCTGTTGCCAATCGTCCAGAATTTTCGAACCGCCTCTGCGGCCGCCTCGCCATCCTCGGCGACAACGCCGATGGCGAGATTTTCCTGACGCAAAAGAGTGATCGCAGTCAACTCGGAACCCTCTGCGACGCCGAGAACACCCGCCGTCATTCGGAGCGCCCGGCGACGGGCGTCACCCGGCGCAAACGGGATCGAGCGCTGATCCGCCGCCACCCGCTCGGTGGCGGCACGAAGAGCCTCGACGAGCTCTGCAAACTGCCCGGAGGGCGATGCGATCTCGAGACGGGGCGGGCTGGATCCGACTTCCACCCAGCCGGGACGTTCAGCGCCCGCGCGCAATTCGCGCGCAACCTTCGTGAGGATCGTCGCCGCCATTTCGTTGTCGAGGTCGGGGATGACAACCGGCCGCAGACAGACGACCCCCAGCGGCGTACCCGGTCTCTCGAGAATGGCCGCCATGAGACCGCTTTCGAGTTGAAGCACATTCGGCGGAGAGGCGAATCGCGGGTTGAGGGCCTGCGGCGGCAGCACCACGACCACGCTGCCAGGATGCTGCGGGAGCCAAACTCGAGCAGCTTCGCGAACTCCACCCAGGGTGACGCCCTCGGCGGCAAAGAGGTACTCACGGACCGCGGCGATTCCGCCCGCGGTCCACAATTCGAGGAGGTGCAGTGCCGCCTCCGGATGTTTTTCCAGGAGGGCGCGGCGTTGAACCAGGAGCCTCTGCGCCGCAGCCTCGACCTGGTCGCCCTTGAGGCGGGGGTCTTCCGAGATCCGCGCGAGCCCGATGCGCAGTTTGGTGAGCTCGAGGTCCACCCTATCGGCATTTACCCGCGCTTCGAGGATCCCCCGCGGGCCCTCGGTTCGGCTCTGGAGTCCCGCTAGATCTCCGGACAGGATCTCGGGCAGGAGATCCCAGAGAACCTCCGCTGGAGTTCGATTTGGATCGGACGGTGCCGGCAGATTGACCTGAAGCCTGATCTCGGCTTCCGAACCAGGCGGGCCGAGACGGCGCTCCATCCGGGCCTCGTCAACATATTCGCGAACCTGCACTTGGATACGTCCCGCGGTCCGTCCTGCAAATGATCTCTCCAGCACCCCGCGGAGCTCCACGAGGGGGACACCACCGGCAGCAATCACCACGGGCGGCGCAGGGCCGTCGGGTGACAAGGCCAGCGCCGCCTCGAGATCGGCGATCAACGTCATTTCGCCGCTGGTGACCACGAGGGCCATCTCTTCAGCTACAGCCGGCCACGCTACCGTCGTAGCATCGGACATGGGCTCTTCAACCACTATGAGGACCGTACCGTTGGACAGACGCTCCGTGTGGAGAGCCTGGGCCTCCACTGACGCGGCGCTGCCGTAAGCGACAGTCGCCAACGCCAATAAGCACTGTAGACACGAGCGTTTCACCTTCATGGCGGCCGTCATGGTAGCATGCCGACCAATGCGCATCGATACCCACGCAACAGCTGTGTCGGCCATCGCCATCTCGTGGTTGGCAGCGATCACAGCATTGGGATCCACTCTCTTGCTGGCCGTCGTCGGCCAGGGTTTGGGCGCTGTGGCGGGGGGCTGTGGCTGGATCGGGGCGACCTTTCCCCTGGACCGCCAGGTCTGGGCGTTGGTCAACCAGCCCACCCTCAACTTTTCGTCGTTGCCGAGCGCGGGTGGCTACTGGCTCGGATCGATGGTGTTGCCATTGCTCGCCGCTCTGTTCCTGCTCACTCTACGACCTCGAAAGCCGACCCTGGTCGGCCAACTGGTGGTGGTTCAGATGGCCTGGTGGGCAGCTCTGGTGGCGGGGACGTGGCTCCCTCTCCTGGATCCGGTCGATGGCCACCTCTCGAGGTGGTTGCTGTTGCACCGACTCCCAGCAACGCTGGTGTGGTCCGTCCCCGCGGTGGCGGCGGTTGTCGCCGTGTTCGCGACCTTGCGAGTGCTCGAAATAGCCCGCGGCTCGCGCTCTGACCTCGGCCGCGGTGCCCGGGAAGGAATCATCGTCGTCCACCTCGTCCTTCCGGTCCTGGGTTGGATCGGCACGATTTTTCTTGTCGCGGGTTCGTTGCCCCCGGCTCCGGTCATCGGGCTCGCGGTGCCGGTGGCTGCCGCGCTGGTGTTCGGTTGGTTTCGGTATCCCCCTCCCTACCCCCGCCCGCTGCGCGCGCCTTCGCGCCACGCTGTCGTTGCCCTCCTTGGCGGGGCCCTGTTCGCGGCGGGCGCGATCTGGATGGGAGGTCGTCCGCTTTCCGACGGCCACACGGCGGGCGTGTTATGGGGCAACCCTGGAAGTTTCAACAATATTCGACCGTGGATCGAGTTCCCCTCGTCCGCGGCGGAGGGACACGATGATGGCTGAATGCCGGAGGCGGCCGCCGTGCCCATCCGGTGTTTCGAACAAGTTATACTATGCTGCAATGCCCCATTCGCCCAAGGCAATGGAGCACGACAACACAAGGAGTTGAAACCATGAATTCGAAAGTCGAAAAGGGGCTCAACGAACAGATCCACGCGGAGTTCTTTTCATTTTATCTCTACCTTTCAGTCGCCGCCTACTTCACCAAGATCCACCTCGACGGCTTTTCTCACTGGATGCGTGTCCAGTCGCAGGAGGAGTTCGGCCACGCCATGAAGCTCTTCAACTACCTCAATGAACGGGGCGGCACGGTCGAGTTGATGGCACTCGATGCCCCCCAGAGCGAGTGGACCTCACCGGCGGCTGCGGTGGAGGCTGTGCTCAAGCACGAGCAGTACATCAGTCGACGCATCAACGAACTCGTGGATCTCGCAAACAACGAAAACGACCATGCCACGACCGTTGTGTTGCACTGGTACGTCAATGAACAGGTCGAAGAAGAGGCCACCGCCGACACCCTCTTCCATCAGGTGCAGATGGTGGAGTCGAACCCTCACGGCCTCCTCATGATCGATCGTGAGTTGGCCGCTCGCCCGGCGGCAGCGCCGGTGGGTGCCGGTCAAGCCTGACGGAGCATCCTCAATAAACCGCTCGTGTGGCTTTTCTACGTTGCGGCTGCTGCTGCGCCGAGGATGAGGGTTCGGGCGATGTCAATGCCTGTGGCTTGCTCGAGGCGGAGGAATCCTGGAGTCGGATTGACTTCGAGGACCACCGCTTCTCCGTCGCGGATCACGAGATCGACACCGCAGTGACCGAGACCGAGAGCCTCGGCTGCCGCCACTGCCATCCGAACCTTGTCGCCAGACGGCCGATATGACTCAGCGGTGCCATCGCGGGCGGCATTCGAGCGCCATTCACCCGCGGCCGCGTGGAACTGGGCCGCTGCCACTACGGCACCGCTGACGACCAGAGCCCGGACGGTGCTGGTGCCCTCCGGCAACCACTGCTGGACGATGACCTCGTCGCCGAGCCGCCACAGACTGTCGAGAACGGCATCCAGGTGGTCGCGAGTGGCACAGCGGATGACCCCCACCCCCATCCGCGATCGCCGCTGTTTGACGACGACTGGCAGACCGAGTTCTTTTATTGCCGCCGACGCAAGGATCTCCGGGTCCGCTCCCGCAACAGTTTTCGGCACAGGCAGGCCGCTGGACGCGAGCTTTTCGATCGTCGACCAGTGATCCCGGCCACGGCGGATGGCCGAAGGCGGGTTGGGGGTCGCCGAACCGGAAGCGATCAGCGCCTCAAGCACCGCAAGTGTGCTGTCGGGCCGCCAGTTCCCGACCCTTGCCAATACCACGTCGGGTCGAACTTCGAGAACACCGCCACCGACGGCGCGAACCCCATTATCCGATGCCACCGCCGAAAGAGTATTGGAATCCACCACCGCGAGGGGAAAACCAAGGCCCTCGGCCGCTTCGACCAGACGGCTGTTGGTCTTCAACTCCGGACGGGCGGTCAGAAGGAGCATTTTCACGCCGCCATGGTAACCCAGGGCCTTGCCAGACCCGAGAATCGCTATACTGGGTTGATGATCAATGGATGTCTAGATCGGCTCCACTTCGGGGACCTTCTCCAATGGTTCCATATGGGCAACGTCAGTGGCCGTCTCAGCCTTCAGGGCAGCCGTGGCGAGCGCCGGCTTGATTTCAGCCGTGGCAAGGTGTGCTTTGTCTCTTCGACCGTACCCGAGGAACGTCTCGCGTCCTGGATCGCCGCGGGAAGTCTCCTCAACCCCGACCACCTCCGCCGGGTCCTGGCGCATTCGATGCTTCGGCGCGAGCTTTTCACCGACCTGCTACTGGCCGAGGGCCAGTTCAACGCAGATCAGCTCAAAGAGAGTCTGACCGAACTCGCCGAGGCCGTGACCGGGCGGGTTCTCTCGTCACCTCAGGTCGACTTTTCCTTCGATCCCGACTATCCGGTCCTCGATGTTCTCGGTCTCAGACTCGATGTGGCGCCGAACCAACTTCTTCTGGAGGCCGCCCGCCGCTCCGACGAAGGGGACCTCGGAACACCGGACGGCGACCGTCACGAGTTGCCGCTTGGCGGCGAGGCCTTCGAGAGCCTGTTCTGGGATCTGGTTCGAGATGGCATTTCAGCTGATGACCCGGTTGACGGGGCGAGGTTGACGGCGTTTCATAATCTCGTTCAGGACATCGTGAATACGCTCGCGCAATGGCTGGCTTCTAGCCCCGGGTTGGTCCCGTTGCCGAAGAGTCAGGTCGCTGCCATCTCGGGGGATGTCATCGGCCGGGACGCCGAGGAGCTCTTCGGCCTGCCCCACGCCACCTGGGACCAAATGGTTCTCGCCCGTGCCCTCCATATTTCCGGACACGAGGGCCCCTTCACGATGGCCGAGATCGAAAAAGCGACCGCTGAAATCGACATTGTTCCCGACCTCGTGGCCGCCGACTTTCTTCACCGTCCCGATGCCGGCAGACTCGACCGGCTCGTCCGTCGGCTGGTCAGCGTGTGGTCCCGGACAGCCGCGGCGGCAGCGCCCCACCTCGGCGTCGATCCACGCACCGCGACGCTAGCTGTCCACCTGGTGTCGGTCCCGACGGATCTTGTGTTGTGGGTTCTAACCACGTTGCCGGTACCCCATCGTCAGCTCCGCAAGGCCCTCCTGATCCACCTCTCACGGCGTGTGGGCTCTCGTCTGGCGCGACTGGCAGACTTTCCAACACCTTTCCGGGAAATTGTCAGCCCGCAGACTCCAACCCCTCTCGGCATCTGTCTCAACCTCGGCCGTCGCTGCCTTCCGACGGTTGCAGGGTGGCCGGCAACGGTTCCTGAAGACAGCGATGTGGAACTCGATTTTGCCTCGTCAGCGGCTCTGGCGATGGCGGAAGATGCTGCCCGCCAGACGGCGGCAGAGACCGACGCCGACGTTCTCGCGATAGGCTAAGCCTGATGGGCCGCAGAAGCCCTTACTGCGGCAGAGCGATCACAACCTCGGTGCCCTCACCAAAGGTACTGGCAATCGTGATCGTACCCCCGTGGATCGTCGCCACCCTGTCCGCGATCGCGAGACCGAGTCCGATGCCGTGTCGTTTGCCGGCCGTCGAATCGTCGCCCTGCCAGAAGGCCTCACGAACCCGATCAAGGTCGGTCTCCGGGATCCCCACGCCGACATCGCTGACACGCAGCTGCAGCCATCTTTCGTCGCCTCGCGTCACCCGACGGACTTCGAGTTTGACCTCACCACCTTCGTGACTGAATTCGACCCCGTTTCTGACCACCGCCCGAAGGGCCGCTTCGATGCTCTCACGGTCGCACGAAATCGTCTCGAGCCCGCTCGGAATCAACATCACGATATTGACCTTGCGGTCTTTTACGAGATCCCGAAGAGGCGCTATTGCCTGCCGGAAGAGCTCCTGCGCCGGCACCGGTCGGCACACGAGGTCACGACCCCCCCCACCCAGCACCGAAACTTGAAAGATACTCTGGATCATCTCCAGAAGCTTTTCACTCTCGTCGTGGATGATCGCCACCAGGCGGCGCGCCTTGTCGGCTGGAATGTCCTCGTCACGCTCGAGGATCTTCGCGGCAGTGAACAGCGAGGTGACAGGGGTCTTGAATTCGAGCGAGAGACGGTTGATGAGCTCGTTCTTGACGCCGTCAAGGGTGGCGAGGTCCCGATACGCCTCTTCGAGAAGAGACTTCTTTTCCGCCAGATCGTCGGCCAGGCGCCTCGATTGGGCGAGTGAATTTCTCAGCTCCGATGTGCGTTCAGCGACCTGCTCCTCGAGGCCCCGGCTGAGTTCTTCCATCTGTTTCCAGGCGATCGCATTGGCGTAACCCATGGCGGCGGCGGACACGAGAACCGACACCAACTGGAGATCATCCTCGTCAAGATCGTTGCGTTCGGCGTCTCCAAATACCGTCACGAGGCCAATGATCTTGTCCTGGGTCTGGAGTGGCACGGCGATCGCCGATGCAAAACCGGCTCTCTCCACGACAGCCATCGCCTCCGCTGCGACATCATCACCCACCGTCATGGTCACGAGGTGCGGCGCCTGACGATCGAGCAGAGTTGCCGCCATCGAGCGTCCCTGTTCATCGACTTCGCTATTAAAAGGGTCATTGCTGAAGCCGTGAACCACTGCTTCTCGGAGTTGGCCGGAGGTCGGAACGATCAAGGCCGCGGCGCCCTGGACTTCAAGCAACTTGATGGCTGTCGATATCAGGAGCCTCAACACCGATGCCGGGTCGCGTTCGTTGCCTACAGCACGGCCGTATTCGGAAATCCCGGCCATCACCCGAACCTTGCGCTCGAGAAGTCGGCTCAGGCTGTCCAGACGTGTATTGAGTTCTCCCATGACCAGATTGGCCCGCAAGGCCTCGGCCACGAGGTCATCATCGGTCAAAGCCTCACCCGACGGGTCGTCGCGTTCGGCGACAGTGATCTCAATGTCGTCAGCCGGAAGGGGTGCTCCACCGGCGGCGAGAAACGGCTCCATCGAAGCGTTCATCTGGTAGCGGAGGCGGTCAAGGGCCTGCGGATTGTCGCCGACGCCGAGCTTGTCGGCGACCGTCACCAGCGTCAGCTCGCCGATCGCCTTGAAGGCCTCGAGCACTCCGTCGCCGGTGGTCGCCACGGTAGGAAACGAAGGTAGCCCCTGTGGGTTGAGGGCGGCCTCCATTTCTTCAAGGCTCAGGATCGGACTCAGGTCGCGCTTGTTGAACTGAAATACTATCGGGAGGCCCTGGACATCGAGGCTGTTGGCGGCGAGGTTATGTTTCAGATTCTGAAGCGACTCGACATTGTGCTCTCGCTGATCGATCTGTGAGTCCGCCACAAAGACGACTCCATCGGCGCCCGCGAGGACGGTTCGTCTGGTGGCGTCGTACTGCACCTGGCCCGGCACGGTATAGAGCTGGAGAGAGAGGCGAAAATCTCGAATTCGACCGAGATTGAGCGACAAGAGGTCAAAAAAGAGCGTCCGGTCGGCAGCCGTGTTGAGAGAGTAGAGTCGTGTGCGACGCTCGGGATCGAGGACGCGGTGTATCTGCTGGAGCGATGTCGTCTTTCCGCCGGTGGCCGGCCCGTAGTAGACGATCTTGATTTTGACCTGGCGGTTTTTGTTGTCGAACTGAACCATGACCCTCCAGCTCCCGACCTCCCATTATGACCGCCATCACGCTGGGAAGCTACCCGCCATTCGAGGGCTTGTCCGGACGCCCCTTTTTCCGGCGGGATTTCTTGGCCACCGAGACACCGACCCGTGAGGCTTCGGCAAAAACGTAGCTCGGGTCCCCGGTCTTCTGATTGATGATCGTCGCATAGGGAAATACAAGCGCAGTGTCGGGCCCGGAATCGAGGTAAAAGACCAGGCTCCCGCCCTCGAGGATTGTGCCGAGCCGTCGTTGGGTGTGACCAAACGGAGGGACGTCGAAGAACTCGGAGTCCAGGACGGCGCCATCGGCGCTCTGGATATCGAGACGGATTGTGGTCCACTCGGCCGTCCACGAAGCAATGCCGACGTTGCAGCGAAAATATTCCCCATCGTTGAGGATTCCAGCCGCGTAGGCGAGGGACTCCCAATCGGTTCCCCGCTCGACACCCGCTCCGAAAACCGTCAGGCCAAACTCGCCATCGCCGCTCGCGTCCGGTGTGTAGGTCCGCGACGTGGTCAGGAAGTGACAGTCCTCGATCGGGTCGCAGGCCAGGGCCGTGTCGGCGTAGGCGAGGATCGCCGCCGTACCTTCAAGATCGAAGACCTCGGGCCCCAGAACATCCCACAGGTTCAGTGTCTGCCACGGAGAGAGGGTGATGGTGAGGGTCGGCACCACGGTGTTCTCGGTATCGGTGGGCAGGGCCTGGACCACGACCGGCAGGTCATACTCGTGGGGATTGTGGAGCGACAGGTCCGTTCTCCAAAAGGTGTTGCGGGCCCCGGCGTTGGAGGCGGCCGCAGGTATCATCCAGTCGGCAGACAGCTGCGCCGCCGCCGGGAGGGCGAATCCCGAGATCACGACCCATCCGCAGAAGACGGCTCGACGAACGATGGTCGATTTCACCATGGCAACCTCCGACCACTTGATAGGCAAGGATCGTGCCACCGCCTGGGTCGTTGCACCGCACCCTCCCCGCACGAATGTGTCCTCCAAAGAGGACGACGGCCAGGACCACATATACTTGAAACGGAGGCTGATTGGTGCGGATTTCGGGAGGGTTCGTGGTCACAGCGCTGTTGGCGGCGGGGTTTGCGTTGTACCTGACGGGCCGAGACGCCGGGTCGAGTCTTGACGCTGTAGCAAAGGTGTCCGAAGAGCTGCGCGAACCCGACGTTCCCGGTCAGGCGCTCGACCCCGAAACCGCGCTCCGGATGGTGACCGTCATGGAAGGCCTTGTCGACGCTCCCGAAGCCATCGGTGATTACGGAGAGGACCTGAGACTCATGGCTGACACGGCGGCTTCGTGGGCAGCAGCGGCGCCCACCGCCAGCCGCGAACTCCACATCGCAGTGAGTCTCCGGAGTGCCGCCGGGGACCTTCGGGCCTACGCCCTGAGACCATCGCAGTCATATCTCATGCGGGCCCGGCGTCGCCTCGACCAGGCACAAAGCTCCCTCGACGGAATGCTGAACAGCACCGCAACGCAACAGCCGCACCTGGCGACCGACGGGCTCCGTGATCAGCTGCAGAACCTCGAACAGGCGCATCGCGAACAGCAGCTGGAGGTCGACGAAGAACTCAGGCGTTGACGTCTGCGGACAGCGCCAATCCGGCAAGGACCTCCTCACCGATATTGGTGGTATGCAAGGGCCCACCGCCCAGGCGACGGAGCTCACAGGCAAGGACCGCGAGCCACCGCTGGACGGCGGGGGTGCGCTCCACCGGCGCTCGTTGCCAGAGGCGGACACTGGTTGTGCCGCGACCGGTCGCGACAACGGCAACCGGATGGACCGCCCTCGAATGTTCGACTACGACACCTTCCACCAAGAGGGCGCGCCTGTCAGAGCGCCACCAGAGACTCTCGGTCTTGAGAACCGCCGTTCCCCACCGTTGGACCTCGAGCCGGAGGCCATCTTCGAAACCGCGAAGATCCAGTTCGCCATCAAAAATAATGTGCGGCATCAGCCCGCCTCCGTCGTTCCTGCAAAACTGAAAACAACACGCCGGGGGCGGGATGCAAGATCGCACTCGACGAGAACCACTTGCTGCCAGGTACCGAACGTCGGGCTTCCGCCGATCACCGGCACGGTCAAGGACGGACCCAACAGCGCAGCCCGAAGGTGGGAAAAGCCGTTGCCGTCTCGCCACCGGAGATCGTGATGGTAGGTTCCATCCGAGGGCGCGATGACCTCGAGTGCCTCGTCGAGGTCCCGCACCGCACCCGGTTCGAACTCGATCGTGGTGATCGCTGCGGTCGAGCCGGGGACAAACACTGTCAATTGACCTTCGTTCGCGGTGATGGACGACAGCCAGGCCGTCACCTCGGTCGTGAGATCGAGGATCTGGCCGTGGCCCCCGGTCTCAAACTCCAGGTATTTATGAAAAACCATCATCGGTCGAGTATAGGACCTCTGACGTTCTGCATCGTCCTCTGCTACCATACCCGCCGTGCATATGGGGGGCGTGTTGGCCGCCGCCACAGAGGCGTTGCTTCCCGGCATGTGTCCACACTGCGATCAACCCCTTCAGGGACAGGATCGGGGATTGTGCGGCACCTGCTGGGCGATGGTGCTGCCTCGAGCCGGCGCCTCGTGCCCGCGGTGTGGGGGACCGGTCGACGACGACTCCGAGTCCTGTCTCGAGTGTGCCAGGTCCGCTCCGCCGCAGCGGGCGACGGTCGTCTGGGGAGAATACGACGGCGTTTTGAGAAGCGCCATTTTGTCACTCAAACATGGCGGCCGCGATGACCTTGCCGATCCGTTGGCGCTGAGATTGGCTGCCGCAGTGGCGGCCAGCTCCTGGGCCGGGTCAATTGATCTGGTCTCATGGGTTCCTTCGCATGCGTTGCGGCGTTTTCGCCGGCCGTACTCAGCCGCGCAGTTGCTTGCGATCGGAGTTTCGCGCCGCCTCGGCGCGAACCACCGAAAGCTGCTGGTCAGACATGGACTGGGTCGCCAGGCGGAACGGACACGTGCCCGCCGCCTCCAGCTGTCAGGCGGGGCTTTCAAAGCTGGTCGCCTCGCCAGCCGACGCGCGGTGCTTCTCGTCGACGATGTCATCACCACCGGCACCACCATCCGGCGGGCCGCAGAAGCCGTCCTGGCGGCCGGGGCTTCTTCAGTATTCTGTGCCGCTCTCGCTGCAACACCGACTCCGAGGAGATTTTCATGAGCCTGTTCGACGCTCTCATCAAACACGGTATGCCCCTGGTCCCGAAACCCATCGTCGGTCGCGTCGCGCGACGTTATGTTGCCGGCGAGACGATGGATGACGCCGTGAGCACGCTTCGCGCCATGAACGACGAAGGCGCCATGGGGACAGTTGATGTGCTTGGTGAAGAAGTCCACGAGAGATCGAAGGCGGAAGCGGCCGTTGTCCAGTATCTGGGGCTGCTCGATCGGATCAACACTGAGGGTCTGGATGCCAACGTCTCGATCAAACCGACGATGCTGGGCCTCAAGATCGACGAAGACCTGTGCACGTCGAACATCCGAGAGATCGTCGATCGCGCCACCGAGCTTGGGAACTTCGTGCGGATCGATATGGAGGATCACACGTGTACAGACGCGACGCTGCGCATGTACCGGCGGGTCCGTGAGGCCCACCCATCATCTGTTGGAGTGGTTCTGCAAGCCTATATGCACCGGACAACAGCGGACATCAACGACCTGCTTTCGCTGTCCCCGAACATCAGGATTTGCAAGGGGATCTACCGGGAACCGCGAGCCATCGCGTGGCACGATTTCTCCACCGTCAGGGAAAACTTCATCTACAACACCGAAAAGCTCCTGGCGGGTGGGGCGTACGTCGGAATTGCCACACACGACAGCCACCTCGTGTGGGCCGGCATGAGCGCGATCGATCGGCTGCAACTCGATCGTGATCAGTACGAGTTTCAAATGCTCCTGGGGGTCGACCCCGACCTCCGGAAGATCATTCTCGCCGAGGGGCATCGTTTGCGGGTCTATGTCCCGTTCGGCCGCGACTGGTACCCCTACTCGATGCGCAGACTGCGGGAAAACCCCTCGGTGGCCCGTCACGTGATGCGCGCCATGCTCCCGTTTTCGCGACCTGTTTGATCCTCTCGCGTTGAGACAGAACGGAAAAACGAGTATGCTGGCCCTGCGCCTACCCACGCGCCGGAGGATAGATATGCGTTTGTGGAAAACCAAATTGTTCGTTTCCCTGCTTGGTGTGATCACCACTGCTGGCCTTGTCTTTGCCGGGGCGCAGGCCCGCGTCGAGGGCCACGTGACCGACTCCATGGGAAACCCAATCGCGAACGCCGAGGTCACCGTCACCTCACCGGATGTCTCCACGTTTAATATGGTGGTGACCGCCGACAAAAAAGGCGTGTTCAAGTTCCTGCTTCTCGATGCAACGAGATACTACCTCTTTCATGTGGAGGCCGCGGGATATCAGGCCCAGGAACGCCCCTTCAAGGTTGATGCCGGCAGCACCGATAATCTCTTCGAGTTTACTTTGAGCACCATTCAGGAGGCGGTCGACCAGGGCAACGCGAGCATTCTCGAGCAGCCCGGCTACAAGGAGATGGACGAGGCCAGAGAACTCTATGAAGCCGGCGACATGGTGGCCGCACGTACCAAGTTCGAGGAGGCGATCGCCGCCAAACCGGATCTGTTGCCGGCTCTCACAGCCGTCGCCGAACTGAGCTACGACGCCGGCGACTTCGAGGCCGCGATCGACGCTGCCGAAAAGTGCCTCGAACAGGACGACGAAAGCCTTGATTGTCTCGCCATCGCGGCCAACGCGGCCCGGAGTTCCGGGAATGCGGCGGCCTACGCCGGTTATATGGCGCGATACGAGCAACTCAACCCGGACGATCCGACGATTCTCTACAATGCCGCCGCTGGTTACCTCAACAAACTGGATGACGAGGGCGCACGACCGCTGCTCGAAAAATGCCTCGAGGCCGACCCGGATTACCCTGAGTGCAACTTCGAGTTCGGGATGTTGCTTCTGCGGGCGGGCGATATGGAAGGCGCCAAGCGCCATATGGAAAAATATCTCGAGCTCGCGCCGGACGGACCCGATGCCGCCACCGCACAGGAGACCATCAAGTACCTGTAGGAAGAGGGTTTATGGCGGCCACGAGCGGGAAGCTCCGGTGAAAACGCTGTGTATCGGCGTTGCCGGGGGGACGGGCTCCGGTAAGACCACCGTGGCGAACGAGATCGTGCGCCGGGTCGGTCGCAGCCGGATCGTCACGGTGAACCAGGACCGCTATTACCACGACCTCGCCCCGGTCGACGCGCATCAGCGGATTCACCACAACTTCGATCATCCGTCGGCCATCGAAGAGCAGCTGTTGGTAGAGCATGTCCGATTGCTCAAGGCGGGTCGCCCGGCGCCGCTTCCGATCTACGATTTTACCCGCCACGTTCGTACCGAGGCAACGGAGGTCGCTCATCCACAATCGGTGATCCTCATCGAGGGCATCCTGGTTCTGGCGATCCCCGCGCTTCGCGAACTTCTCGACGTCAAGATCTTCGTCGACACAGATTCGGATCTTCGCTTTATCCGGCGACTCAGACGGGACATGGATGAACGCGGCCGCACTTTGGAGTCGGTCGTCGATCAGTACCTGGCCACAGTACGACCTATGCACCTGGAGTTTGTGGAGAGTTCCAAGCGGTGGGCTGACGTCATTATCCCCGAAGGCGGCTACAACACCGTTGCCCTTGATCTTGTCATCAGCCGGATCGGGGAGATGCTACAGGGCACCGACTGAGCGTTCTAACGGGGTTCTGTCGTCGTCCGTCGGCGGCGACGGCTGCGGAGTTCCTCTTCCTTGAACATGAACTTGATGGACTGTTTGAAAAGCAGCAGATTCGGTGCGTCAACCCGGTTGAGTTTGATGCATTTCTTGTCGTACCACTCAATCCAACCCTTGAGCTCGGTTCCGTCGGTGAGGACCACGACCATCCCCGTCCGGTTCTGCATCTGCTTGAGGTAATAAAAGCTCTCGGCGTTTGTCTGTTCAGCCGGAGCTTGCTTGCGTCTGGTGGTGGCTCTCGCTGGATGTTTTTCCATCATCTCATTCATCGACGGTCGAATCAGCTTACGGTCGGACATGAAGCTCTCCTCACGCCCCATGCTGTGCGGCGAATTTTCCGGAAGCATGAAGTCTTCGGGTTCTAATCAGGAGAGTAACAGAATCGCGGATCGGTGTCTTCCTTGTCCGCTTCAGGGCAGGGAGACCGCGGGAATCAACTGGTGCGGCGAGCTTGGTTTCTCAGCGGCGGTTCCGCGAATCGTCGGGGTACTGTTCCACTTCGTGTGCGAGACAGCACATCAGGCGGCCACACAGCCCCGAGATCTTGCTGGGATTCAGGCTCAGGTTCTGGCGCTTAGCCATCTTCACCGTCACCGAATGAAACCGATCCATAAACGTGGTGCAGCAGAGGCAACGACCACACGGACCGAGCCCGCCACACATCCGGGCGCCATCCCTGACTCCGAGCGATCTCATCTCTATGCGGCGCCGAAAACGTCGTCCGAGGTCCCGCTGCAGGGGCCGATAATCAACCCGTTTTTCGGCTGAAAAATAGATCACGGCCTTCCTGCCCGACAACGGCAGACTGACCTTGACGGGATGGAGGTCGAGATCGAGTTCTCGCGTCCGGCGTCTCAGGAATTGTTCGATCTCGCGCTCGAGATGGCCGGTGTCCTGGTGGCGCTTTTCATCTTCCGTCGTGGCCCGGCGCACGACTCTCGTTGTCTTGCGACGGGGGAGCTTTATCGTGGGCGGTGAATACGCTGTCACCTTGCCGAGAAACTTGCCGTCGGGAGTTTCGACGACGATGGCCTCACCATGGTGTAGGGAAAAGCTGTTGGAACGGCAGGCAAACGGCGGCAGATTCGGGTCAACCAGCACCGGCACCCAATCCTCGGTCACCGGCACGACGGAAACCGGGACGAGCTCGGGCGTCATGCGCCTCCTCCGCCGCCTGTGGACTCGGCGATTTCACCGTCTCCTTTGAGAACCGCTGCGGCACCCTGCCGTCGCGCCTCTTCGAGGGCGTTTCGCACGTCCGGTCGTCCTGAGGCAATGATCTGCGCCGCAAAAAAGGCCGCGTTCTTTGCTCCAGCCGGACCGACGGCAAATGTCGCCACAGGAATTCCGGACGGCATCTGGACAGTCGACAACAGCGCATCAACGCCGTCGAGCACACCTCCGGGCAGCGGCACACCCAACACCGGCCGAACCGTGTGCGCTGCAACCGCCCCTGCCAGATGAGCGGCCATGCCGGCGGCACAGATGAAGGCCTGGCACCCGTTCTTTTCTGCGTTGCGGACCAGCTCCAACGTTCGCTCCGGCGTGCGGTGGGCGGACGACACCCGCACTTCAAATTTCAGGCCCAATTGACCCAGAACATCGACCGCTCCCTGGAGGTGTTTCCAGTCGCTGGCGGAGCCCATGAGAACCAAAACGTCGAGATCAGCCACCTTCGGCCCCAAGTTTCGTCAGGGTGTCACGGCCAATATCGGACCGGTACCACATGCCTTCATACTGGATCTTGGCGACACCCGAGTACGCCGCATCGAGCGCCTCTGTCAAGGTCGCGCCCCGTCCGCACACCGAGAGGACCCGGCCGCCCGAGGTGACGAGGCGACCGTCGTCGTCACGCCTGGTGCCGGCGTGATAGACCGTGACACCGGGCAGTGCGAGGGCCTCGTCGATACCGGTGATCTGATCGCCCTTGCGCGGGATTCCAGGATACCCCTCAGCCGCCATCACCACGCACGCGACCGCCTCTTTCCGCCACTGGAGGCTCGGTGTGTGCATGGCACCATCTGCGGCATCGCACGCCAACTGTGCGAAGTTGTCATCGAGGCGCAGAAAGATGGCCTGGGTCTCCGGGTCACCGAGGCGACAGTTGAACTCGAGCACCTTGGGGCCATCGGCGGTCATCATCAGACCAACGTAGAGCACGCCCCGGTACTCCCGCCTTTCAGCTTCCATCCCGGAGATGGTCGGCCGCACGACGGTGTCGAGGATCAAGCGGCTCGTGCCGGGCGGGATCACCAGCGCAGGAGAATGTGCTCCCATCCCGCCGGTGTTCGGGCCTTCGCCATTTTCGTGCGCGCGTTTGTAGTCGTGCGACGTGGCGATCGGCACCACCCGTGTGCCATCGCTGATCACCATATAGGAGACTTCGTCGCCCTCCAGACATTCCTCGACCAACACCCTGTCGGCGGCGTCCCCAAATCGGCGTTGGACGAAGAACACATCGAGAGCATTCTCGAGATCCCGTTTGTCGCGCACGATCAGCACGCCTTTCCCGGCCGCAAGGCCATCGGCCTTGAAAACTACGGGTAGGCCGAGATCGCGAACCGCGGATCGCGCTTTATCAGCTGTGCTGACAACTCGGGACTCGGCGGTCGGGATGCCGTGACGTTGGCAGAATTCTTTGGCGAACACTTTGCTCGACTCGAGCACGGCAGCATCTCGACGCGGACCGAAGAGCCGGAGTCCCCGTCGTGCAAATTCGTCACCGATGCCGAGCGCCAACGGGAGCTCGGGGCCGACAATCGTGACGTCGACCTTGAGGTCGGCCGCGGCTTCCGCAACTCCCGGCAGGTCGTCGGCCGACACCGGCAAACAGTCGGCGGCGTGGGCGATGCCCGGGTTTCCGGGGGCCGCGAAGACCGCATTCACCCCCGTCGATCGCCGCAACGCGTGGACGATTGCGTGCTCGCGGGCACCGGATCCAATGACCAACACTCGCATCGTGGTCAACCCCTGGCCTGCAGCAGGCTGAGCATGCTCGTCTGGACGATGTCAGCAGCGGAACAACCCCGGCTGAGATCGTTTGCGGGCATGGCGAGCCCCTGCATGAGTGGTCCGAGGGCACGGGCACCGCCCATGCGCTCTACGGCCTTGTAGGCAATATTACCTGCATTGAGATCCGGAAAAACAAGCACGTTGGCGCGGCCTGCGACGGTCGAGCCTGGGGCCTTTTTCTTGCCGATTTCAGGCATCAGTGCAGCATCGAACTGAAGCTCCCCATCAAAACTGAAATCGACCTTGCGTTGTTCGAGCTCGGCGCAGGCGGCGGTCACCTTTTCCACGAGGGGGCTCACGGCCGAGCCCTTGGTCGAAAACGAGAGCATGGCGACCCTGGGTTCTCCACCGACGATCGATCGAAACGTCGCTGCCGCCGAGATCGCGATCTCTGCGAGTTGTTCGGCCGTCGGATCCGGCATGACGGCACAGTCGGAAAAGACCATCACGCCATCATCGCCCCACTGTTTGTCCGGGTGGACCATGATGAAGGCTGATGAAACCGTTCGCAGGCCCGGTGCGGGACCAATGCAGTGCAGGGCCGCGCGAACCGTGTCGGCCGTGGTTCGCACCGCGCCCCCGACCGACGCATCCGCAGCCCCGGTCGCGACCATGAGAGACGAAAAATACAGAGGGTCTGCGACCGCTTCCGCCGCTTTGTCGAGCGAAAGCCCCTTGGCCTGGCGCCGCGCATGGAGGTGTCCGGCAAGTTCCGCACGCCGGGGATCCGTGGTGGGGTCGGTGACCTCGACGCCGGCCGCCTGGAGCGCTGCGTGCTGATCCGTCATCTCACCCTGGGGGCATAAAATCGTGACACTGTAGGGGCCCGCCGTCACCAGCTGCCCCGCCGCCTCGACAATCCGTTGGTCATGGCCCTCGGCGAGCACCACACGGCCACCGACTCCGGCTGCTCGCGCAGCGAGGTCTTCGAGAAATTTCACAGCTCCCCCAGCAGGTATTGTAACCCAGCGACCGCTTGAGGCCCACAGGAACAAGCCTGCCCCCGGGTGGGTTGTAGCAAGGGAACCCGAAAGGCAGACCGCCATGCGCATTGCACCTGACATCACACACCTGGTGGGGAATACCCCCCTCGTGCGACTCAACCGACTGACCGCTGGACTGGCCGCGACGGTTGCCGCCAAGCTCGAATTCTTCAACCCCGCCCACTCAGTGAAAGACCGCATCGGCGTTGCCATGGTCGACGCCCTGGAACGCGACGGGCAGCTGGTTCCAGGCGTCTCGACCATTGTCGAGGCCACCTCCGGCAACACCGGCATTGCGCTGGCGATGGTTGCCGCGGCACGGGGATATCGCTGCGTTCTCGCGATGCCCGAATCCATGTCGCTCGAGCGAAGAAAGGTCCTCGCCCTGCTCGGTGCAGAACTCCACCCGACGCCGGCCGCCGACGGCATGAAGGGCGCGACGGCACGGGCTCACGAACTGCTCGAAGAGATCCCAAACTCAGTGATGGCCCTTCAGTTCTCAAATCCTGCCAATCCCGAAATCCACGCCGAATCCACCGCCCTCGAACTGTGGCGGGACACCGACGGTGAGATGGATGTCTTTGTGGCCGGGGTCGGCACCGGCGGGACCCTCACCGGGGTCGGTCGGGTGTGGCGCCAACGCCGCCCTGATACCCGGATCGTTGCCGTCGAGCCAGCCGACTCTCCGGTCCTCACCGGCGGCGAACCAGGCTCCCACAAGATTCAGGGCATCGGCGCCGGATTCATCCCGGAGAACCTCGACGTGTCCCTTGTCGACGAGACTGTCACGGTCACCAACGACGAGGCGTTTGCGATGGCACGTCGACTCGCCAGCGAAGAGGGCATCCTGGCCGGTATTTCTTCCGGCGCCGCGTGTGCGGCAGCTCTCTCGATCGCAGCTCGCGAGGACATGGAGGGCAAACTCATCGTGTTTCTCGTGCCCTCCACCGCCGAACGATATATTTCAACCGACCTCTTTGCGGGTCTCGGTTGAGTTCAATCGAACCCGGCGAGACCTGAGGCTCCGGGCCGGATCAACCTCGGCGCGACGGCAGCCTGATCATCAGCGGTTGCGGATCGATGCTGATTTCCACCGGCAAGACGCCGACGACATCACCATCGATCTGATAGGGCACATCAACGCCGGTCATTGCCGATTCGATCCGGACCCGGCCGGTGAGCTGGCGGACGACATCGTCGCGCCGCACGTGGCGGCCGCTCGGCATCCCGAGAAGAAACGCCATCGCCACCCGTCGCCCGTCTGTTTTCTGGACAACAACCTCGAGATCATCCCGGAAGGGGTCGGCACCGGGTGTCGCCCGGATTTTCCCCGCATAACACCGTGAGGTTCCGACGATGACCCACCCCGCCTCTTCCGTGAGGTCATCGGACACGACCCTCATGCTCGGCAGTCGGCTCCCGCTCACAGTTTCAACCACCGCCTGCAGGGCCACACCAATTCGCCCGCCGAGGCGCTTGAAACCCGGCCGCAACTTCTTCAGGACAAAGGAATCAGGCCCCGCCGACAGCATCAAGAGGACGATGTCGTCGCGGTCGGTCCGTCCCACACGCATGGCGCGGTCCTGCCCCTCAAGAAGCGCGACGACGGACCGCTCGACAGGCCTTGGAATGTCGAACTCATAGGCCAGCACTGACGTGGTTCCGCCGGGCAACGCGCCAAGGGCTGTCGGACTTCCGAGCAGGCCCCGAGCCACTTCGTTGTAGGTTCCGTCGCCGCCGAAGGCGAACACCAAAGGGCGCTTTTCGGTGGCCGCTCGAGCCGCGAGCTCGGTCGCATGCCCCGGTCCTGCGGTCATCCAGAAATCGATTTCGACCCCGGCGGATCGGGCCGCCGCAATCAGGGCTTCGCGGCGGCGCAATAGGCGACCGCCTCCCGCCGTCGGGTTGAGGATCACTGGTACGGAGGTCAATCCGACTCCCGTTGATCAAAGAGACGGCCATCGGCGTCGCGGGGCTCGAGACCGAGGTGTCGGTAGGCGCGCGCGGTCACCGTCCGTCCCCGCGGCGTCCGCTGTAACAGTCCGATCTGGAGAAGGTACGGCTCGTGGATATCCTCGAGGGTTCCGTGGTCCTCGCCGATCGATGCCGCCAGGGCCTTGAGGCCCACCGGACCGCCGTCATAGATGTCGATGATGGTAGTCAGGAGCTGGCGATCGAGGTGGTCGAGGCCAAAAGCATCCACCTCCATTTGTTCCAGCCCCCATTTCGTGGCCTCGAGAGTCACGGTCTCCGACCCCAGGTGGTGCGCGAAATCCCGGACCCTGCGCAACAGCCGATTGGCAATTCGCGGGGTGCCGCGAGCGCGTCGCGCAATTTCGGCGGCGGCGTCCTCGGAGACTTCAATCCCGAGAATTCCGGCGGATCGCGCCACGATCACTGCGAGATCGTCAGCCGGGTAGAACTCGAGCCGGTGGACGATCCCGAACCTGTCGCGGAGCGGCGCCGTCAACAGGCCCGTTCGGGTTGTCGCGCCGACCAGGGTGAAACGTGGCAAGCTCAACCGTACGCTGCGCGCCGCCGGACCCTGGCCGATCACCAGGTCGAGTTCGAAATCCTCCATTGCCGGATAGAGGATCTCCTCGACCGCGGCAGGCAGGCGGTGGATCTCGTCGATAAACAGGACGTCTCCGGGCTGAAGGTTGGTGAGCATCGCCGCCAGGTCGCCGGCCCGTTCAAGAACCGGACCGGAGGAGATGTGCAGTTCCGCTCCCATCTCGTGGGCAATGATGTAGGCGAGAGTTGTCTTGCCGAGACCCGGGGGGCCAAAGAAAAGCGCATGATCGAGAGCCTCGCCCCGGTGGCGGGCGGCGGTGACAAATACCCCGAGGTTTGTCCTCAGGCGATCCTGGCCCACGAAGTCCTCGAGGCGCCGTGGCCGCAGCGTCTCCTCGAGAGGAACCTCGTCGGGTCGTACATCGCCGGTCAAGACTTCGTCAGTCACCATCAGACTTTAACCTATCGGCGATGGGACGGGGATGTCGCAGGGGTCCGGATGTTGGGGACAGGATGCGGGATGCAGCGAAATCATCGATCCATGCCATTTCGATGTCAAGGCATTTCCGGAATTCTTTTCTCGGTATCTTGAATCTTGAATCCTGGATCCTGAGACCTGAACCCTGGAACCTTGAACCTGGAACCTGTGACCCGTTTCCGGGCGGCTTTGCCGCCCGGTCAGCGGGTCAGGGTCTGGAGCGCCAGACGCAGCAGCTCACCGAGATCCTCTCCCCCGGCATCGGTCGACACCGCATCCACCGCGCGGGTTGCGTCACGCTGCGAATAGCCGAGATTCACGAGCGCGGAAACGGCATCCCCGCGGATGTTGTCGGGCGACAACGAGACAGTTCCAAGCCGATCCTTGAGTTCGAGGAGAATTCGATCCGCCGTCTTTCGGCCGACGCCCGGGCTGCGCTGGAGAAGCGCCGCGTCGCCGCGATCCACCGCCTGCGCGAGGTCGCTCGCGTTCAATGCCGAGAGAACGCCAAGGGCGGTCCGCGGACCAACTCCCGCCACCGAGATCAGTTTTTCGAATGCGTCGAGATCGTCACGGTCGAGAAAGCCGAAGAGCACGATGGCATCGTCCCGCACCTGGGTGTGGATCCAGAATACCGCGGTGTCGCCGTCGTTCAACTGGTCGAACATACGCAGCGTCGTGGCCACCTGGTAGCCAACACCACCCACGTCCACAAGCACCGTCCCGGGGTCGACCCGGTGAAGTCGGCCCTCGAGCCGGCCGATCATGAGCTGGTGGTTGCGAAGCGCTGCAGCAGCTCGTTGTCGACGGTCACCACCGTATCGCGCCGGCGTTCATTGAGGATCGAACGCATCAACTGGCCCGCGCGATCGGCCATCAGACGAGCGCGCAGATTTTCCATTTCGGCGGCGAGTTCGGACTCGTCGGCCCGCACCACGTCAGTGACCCGAACTACCATGATGCCGTTGTTCCCGACGTCGACCGGCTCAAGAACGTCACCAACCGTGGCGTCAAACACGACCTGATCGATGGCGGGGAGGATCCCGAGATCACCCACCTGTGCACCGCGCCGGTGGCCCGCGGCCTCGGTGACCGACGAGCCGATCTCCTCGGCCACGACCGCAGCGTCATCACCTGCCCGCCACCGTTCGACCACTGTCGAAGCCTGTTGCCTGGCAAGCCCAAACGCCTTTTCGCGGCGCAACGACTGCTCGACCGCGAGACGGACATCCTCAAAGGGCTGGATGCCCTCAGGCCGGATTTCGGCCAACTGCCACACCATCCACCCGCGAGGTACGGTCAGCGGGCCTTCAATATGGCCGACTTCGACGGCAAACGCCTCGTCGGCGAGCGCGCTTCCTGTGGTCGTACCGGGAATCGTCTCACCGGCTGCAAAGGTGGGGCTCTCGTTGAGCACCACCGCTTCATCTTCGTCGGCGATCAGCTGCCAGGCCTCCTCGGTCATCGGTTGCTCGGTGTTCAGCCGACGCGCCAGTTCTTCCGCCCGCGACGAAGCTTCGGCCGCCGCCCGGCCTTCCAGAACCGCGAAACGGACCTGCTCTTCCACTTCTTCAAACGGCCTCTGATGCTCGGGTCGGAACGCATCGACTCGAATGATGTGGTAACCGAACTGGCTCTTGATGGGACCGACAATCTCACCGGGTTTGGCCGAGAATACTGCGTCCTCGAACTCCTTGACCATGCGACCACGCCCAAACCAGCCAAGATCGCCTCCCTCGGCCGCCGATCCCGTGTCGTCGGAGTGTTTGGCCGCGAGTTCGGCAAAGTCGGCGCCGGTGCTCGCGATCTTCGCAACGCCGTTGGCGTGGAGTTCGGCGTCCGTTCGCTCCTCTTCGCCGGCATTCGGAGAGACCTGGATCAGAATGTGCCGGGCGTTGGCCTGCTCGCCTTCGAGAAACTCATCTTTGTGGTCCTCGTAGTAGGCCCGCAGCTCGGTTTCCTCGACCGGAAGCGTACGACGCAATTTCGACGTTTCGACGACGAGATAACGCAGGACGCGCTGCTCGCTCCGATGATAGTCGGCTGACGTCCTCTCGTATTCGGCGCGGCTTTCGTCTTCGGTCATCTCGACTTCGGTGAGAAAGGGCTCGTATCGGACCCGGACAACCTCCAGATCGACCTGTTCGCGCTGACGCCGAAACTCCCGCTCGACCTCGGCATTGTCCACCCAGGCACTCCGTTCGGCCAACCCGTTGAGCTTACCGATGGTCAGGTCCTCCTCGAGCCGGGTCTCGAACTCCTGAGGCGACATCCGGAAGTACCCGCGAACGATTCGTTCGTAGGTCTCGGTTCCGACAAATTGGCCGTCCTCGCGTTGAAATGACGGGTTTTCGAGGATTGCCTCGCGCAGCTCTTCTGCCGTCACGGCAATTCCCACCCGCGCCGCTTCAGTGAGCTGGAGCTCTCGGTCGATGAAGTAGTTCGCCGTCTGCCCGGCGAGATCCACCTGGTCGCGAAGGTCGTTCCACCGCTCGCCGTAGATCTGCGAGAAACGTTGATCGAGACGCCGCATTTCGTTGAGAAACTCCTGTTCGGAAACAGTCCGTTTCCCGACCCGAACCGCCGGGTTGCCTCCGCCGCCCCCTCCGGCGCGGCCGGCGCCCCAGTCGACAAACACCAGCAGCACGAATACGATCACCACGCCCCACAGAATGAACTTGAGATGACGTAGGTTGTCACGCAACCACTTGAGAGCCATGCAGTCCTCCACCCGACCGGCGCGTCGGGACAGCGTAGTGTAACGGAGCCGTTCTGGTGGCGCAACCTCGCGGGGGTCGAATAAATCCCGACCTGGGGTCCGAAAACGGCCCTCTCTGCCCCCCCCCTTGAGTGACGCTTGCCGCTTGATAAGGCTCGTGTTACGGTGTTTTTTGGAGGAACGACGGCCGTGGCGAGAGGCTTGGAACTCGATTGGATCGTAGTCCGTGTACAACCGCTGAGAACGGTCTTGGCGGTGTTGACTGTTGGTCTCATCGCCGCCACCCTCGTCTATTTCGCGTACAAGAGCCTCAATCTTCCCCCCCAGGCCCGTGCCAGCCGGGCCATCGACCGTGCGTCCGCCGCCCTTACCGATGCCCAGAGTCAGACCCTGCCGGCGCAGTGGCGCGGAGAACTCCGGAACGCCTCGGAGCAGCTCGACACGGCGCGCGCGGCATTTATCGAGGGGCGCTGGGTGGAGGCGGAGACGGTTGCCGACGGTGCGCGTCGACGGTTCGAGGCCCTGGCTGGAGCCGGTGGCGAACTCGTTGGAGCTGGAAAGTTCTTCAGCCTCGAAGGACGGGTCGAAGTCCAACGGGCCGGCCAGACAGGGTGGGAGGGCGGCAACGAGCAACAGCCCGTCTTCAATGGTGATTTTGTTCGCACAGGGCGCGACGGAGAGGCCGAAATTCTCTTTGCGGACGGCAGCCTGTATCGCATCGCTCCCAACTCGCTGTTGGAAATCCACAACGAAATGTCGGCCGAGTCCAGCGGCACCGTCAAGATGGTGGTGGGCCGAATCAACGTGTATACATCAGGCACCCCTTCCACCGTTACCACCGACACCGCGCTGACCGAGATCGACCCGGACAGCCGCGTTGCTGTCGACGTCGCCGCGGACGATTCCGAGACGCGCGTCGCGACATTTCAAGGTTCGGCGACGGTCCGCAACACCCGCGGAGACGAGGTCGTCATCCATGAACGTGAGGCCGTTGCGGCCACGGCGGGCGGCGTGATTTCTGAAAAGCAACAGATCCCGGCGGCTCCGCTCCCGATCTCTCCTCAAAACAACGTCGGATTCGATTTCGGCGAGCAGCAGGTCATCGAGCTGGCGTGGCGGGGCCGACCCACGGCGGGAACAGTACATCTTCAGGTTGGTCGTTCCAAGACCTTCGATTCGACTCAGCTCGACGTCGATGCGCGAAGTCTAGCCAAAGATAAGGTGCGCATGAAATTGGTCAACCCCGGCACCTACTTCTGGAGGGTCGCCTGCAGCCGGGGGGATTCCCCGTCATCGGAATGGAGCTCGGCGCGACGCTTCAGAGTGTACTCGTCGGCGAGCAATGCCGTTCTGGAGGACACCACGCCACCTGAACTGACCATCGACCCGCCGCAACAGCTCGGTCGCATGTTCATCATCGAAGGGGCCACCGAGGTTGGTGCCACCATCACCATCAACGGCGAGCGGGTGGAACTCGGCCTCGGGGGCAAGTTCCGCAAGACCGTCGAAATGTTCAAGGAGGGTTGGAGCGACATCCTGATCGTTGCCACCGATCCATCGGGCAATAATAGCGAACACCGTCAGCGCGTGTTTGTGGAGGTTTATTAATGCATCTCTCCAGCCTTCTGGGGCTGTTCTCATCCGATCTCGCCATTGACCTCGGCACCGCCAATACCCTCGTTTATGTACGGGGCCGAGGTATCTGTGTCGTCGAGCCTTCGATCGTCGCGGTGAACCGGATCACCAACCGCGTAGAAGCGGTCGGGTCCAAGGCCAAGGAAATGCTGGGCAAGACACCCAGTAATATCCAGGCCATCCGGCCGATGAAAGACGGTGTGATTGCGGACTTCGAGGTCACCGAAAAGATGCTCGAGCACTTCATTCGCAAGGCGCACGGGCGTTCCTTCCTGGTGAGGCCGCGAATCATCATTTCGGTGCCTTCCGAGATCACCCAGGTCGAAAAGCGCGCCGTTAAAGACACCGCCCTGAAGGCCGGGGCCTCCGAGGTCTATCTCATCGAACAGGCCACCGCCGCCGCTATCGGCGCCGGGCTGCCGATCACCGAACCATCGGGCAACATGATCGTGGACATCGGCGGCGGCACCTCGGATGTGGCGGTGATTTCACTTGCCGGCGTTGTCTACTCGCGTTCGGTCCGGGTTGCAGGGAATGAAATGGACGAGGCGATCATCCATTACCTCAAAAAGAAGTACAACCTCCTCCTGGGCGAGCGGACCGCAGAACGGATCAAAATCGAGATCGGGTCAGCCTACCCACTTGATGAACCTCTGACCATGGAAGTCAAGGGGAGAGACCTCGTGGAGGGCGTGCCGAAGAACCTCACGATCACCGACGAAGAGATTCGCGAAGCTCTCACAGAGATCATTTCGACGATCGTTGATGCGGTCCGCAACGCCCTCGAACAGACTCCCCCCGAGCTCTCGGCAGACATCATCGACAAGGGGATTATTCTCGCGGGTGGCGGGTCCCTCCTCAAGAACCTCGACAAAAGGCTTCGTGAGGAGACAGGTTTGCCGGTGGCTCATTGTGAAGAGCCCGGTTCGGCGGTGGTGCGTGGCACCGGCATGATGCTCACGAACATCGACCTCTTGCGCAAGATCGCGATCAGCTGAGCTCTTCCACCGGGGTATCATGACGGGGTGCAAGCGCGTATTTCTCACAACGTTTCAGCGCGAGGACGGCGCAGACCCGTTTCGCGTGAATTGAGTCGTTCCAAAACGGTCCCGGCATGACTGTATCGAGGCCGCCCGCCGTCCTGACGATTCTGCTGTGGATCGTGCTCGAGGTCATCGCAGCGTGGCAGGTTCGAACACCAGAGGGAACTCCCGTCCTGGCGATGTGGATTCGATCGGTCGCACGGCCGCTGGCTTGGTCCGCGGAGAAGATCGGGCACCTCATCGTCGATGCGAGCCTCGGGACCACCGATTTGCAACAGGTCATCGTCGACAACCGTTCTCTCCAGCTCGAGGTTGAGAGGTTGTCGGCCCGGAACATGCTCCTCGAGGAGGACATTGCGGCTTTCCGCGATGCTGATGAGCTGTTACGTGACAGCGCCGGGTTTTCGAACGGCGCCGTCATTGCGCGCTGCACATTCCGTGATCTGGCCGCGGGGTCGATGGAGGTCCGGACGGCCTCGACGATCTATCTGCCCCGCGACACACCCGCCATTACCGGGGGCGGTCTGGTGGGGCGCGTCGTGCGCAGCGAAGGCAGTCGCCACTGGCTTCAGCTGATCACCCATGGCGCAGCCGCAGCGGCGGTTCAAACTCCTGACAGCGATGTGCAGGGGCTCGTCGTCGGTACTGGCGGAGAGACTCTCACCGTGGCATATGTTCCTCGGCAGGCCCGGCTCGAGAAGGGCCAGGTTCTCATCACCAGTGGCGGAGACGGTATCTTTCCGCCCGGTATTTCGGCGGCAACAGTCGTCCGTGTGCGAGAGACCGAGAACCCCTTCCTCGAAATCGGAGCCGAACCGACGGCCGATCTCAGGACCACCAGAATCGTCATGCTCCTCCCGCTGTGGTCGGCATCTGGTGGCGGTGAGGCTGAATGAAGGAGGCCCCCGTCTTCGTCCGTGTCGGGTCTCATCGAGAGAACCGTCGCGCCTCGCAATCCTCGCCGCATGCCCGGGAGAGAAATGCGGTTTAGGCTCATCATCCCGGTGTTGCTGACCCTGCTGGCACAACGGATGCTCGGCATGCCCGGGATGCCGCCGTGGGCCGCCGAGGTTCTCCTTCCCATGGCATGGATTGTGGCGGCGGCATTGCTGCAAAAGGAACACGGTTGGCCATATCAGGCCCTCGTGATCGGCCTCGCCTGGGATGTTTTGTTCGAGCCCGTTATCGGCCCGGGGGGAATTGCCTGGAGCGCAGCCTGTCTCGCCCTGTACGCTTTCGCGGGTTTGGTCGCCGACCGATCACCGAAGGCGTGGGTGGGGTTCGGCCTGATCGGAGCGGCCATCGTAACCCTGGTTCACCGCGCCGCCCTGGTCCCCCTCGGTCTCCCCTTTTCTCTCACCCTGGGTCACTGGCTGCGTTTGGTTGCCTTCACTGGGCTGTGGTGCGGTTTGGTTGGGGCAATCCTCAAGCTCGATTTCCCAGGTCAGTGGCAGGCCTATCGATCTCGGAAGCTGCGTTGATATGATGGAACTGAGAGAGGACATCGGGCCCCTTCGCCGACGCACGGTCGTGATTTTTTTACTCGTGTTCGCAGCCCTCGGTCTGATCCACCTTCGACTGGTTCACCTGCAGTTGGTGCACGGCACCCAGTGGCGAAATCTCGCCGAGAACAACCGTCTCCGTCGGCTGCCCCTACCCGGCCCGCGCGGCTGGATCTACGACCGGCGCGGAGAGGTGTTGGCCGAGAACCTCCCGTCGTGGGAGCTCCTGTTGTTCCCTGACGAGGCGGTGAATCTCGATCAGACCGGGCTGTTTCTCGCTCGCGAAGGCATTGCTGAAACGACTACTTTCAGGGAGCTCCTCGCCGAACGCCGCACCGGCCGTCAGGCGCCGCTCGTCGTCGGTGAGAATCTGACCTGGAACCAGGTCGCGGCAGTCCACTCGCATCAAGGCGACCACCCCGAGCTTTCGGTGGTCAGCCGATTCAGACGCCACTTTCCTTTCTCCGAACTCACGGCCCACGCGGTCGGCCACCTCCGTCCGATCTCAAAAGCGCAGGTGGCGGAAAACCCCGACCTGGAACCCGACCTGATGGTCGGGGCCACCGGGATCGAAGCACACAAGGAGGCCTTCCTCGCTGGCACGTCAGGGCAACGATGGATGATGGTTTCGGCGGTAGGGCGTCAGCTGGGCGTCGTGCGCGAAACCTTGCCGACGACCGGACACGACCTCGGATCCGCCCTCGATGTGAGGCTTCAGCAGGCAGCGGCTGCCGCGATGGGGGAGCGCGCCGGCGGTGTCGTCGCGCTGGATCCGCGAAACGGCGCCGTTCGGGTCCTCTACTCATCGCCAAGCTTCGATCCTGCCGTCTTCGGTGGTCGGCTCAGCCGAGCCGACTGGCAGACGCTGCAGGAAGACCCAGACCATCCATTACAGAACCGTTGCTTGCAGGGGGTGTATCCGCCGGGGTCGACCATTAAGCCGTTTCTCGCCCTCGGCGGCCTGAGCGAGGGCCTAATCGACGCCCATACAACGGTCTACTGCAACGGGTCGATCGTTCTGTACGGCCATCGCTTTCATTGTTGGCGGCGCGGCGGCCACGGATTCGTTGATCTCGAGCGCGCCCTCGCCGAGTCGTGCGATGTGTACTTCTATCTGCTCGGCCAACGCCTCGGCATCGAAGGTATCGCGCGGTGGCTGCAGCTCTTCGGCTTTGGCGAGAAAACCGGGCTCGACCCACAGTTCGAGTCCGCCGGATTGATCGGCACCCCGGAATGGAGCCGGCGGGTACGAAAGACTCCCTGGTACCCCGGCGAGGCGGTTTCCGTGTCCATCGGTCAGGGCCCACTCCTGGTGACGGTGGTTCAGCTCGCATCCGCGTTTGCGATGCTCGCGAACGGCGGCCATCCGGTCGTCCCAAATCTGGTGCCGGAAAATGCTGAAAGCCCCACACCGCCAGAAATCGACCCCAGCTACCTGCACCTGGTCAACGCGGCCCTCGCCGAGGTTGTCCACGGAGAGCGCGGCACGGCGCGCAGGTTGGGGGCACTGCCGATGGCCGGGAAAACCGGCACCGCCCAGGTTGCCCGTTTGCAGGAGGGGGTGGAGCCCGACGAGCTCGAATCGCACCTCCGCCACCATGCCTGGTTTGTCGGCTGGGCGCCGCTCGATGAGCCCGAGATCGTGGTCGCCGTCATTGTCGAACACGGTGGGGACGGCAGCAGAGCCGCCGCCCCTGTGGCAGGCCAGGTCGTCGAGGCCTACCTCAGTATAGGTCAGGACGAACCCGCGAACATCGAGGGCGAAGATCAAGAGGTGACCTTCGAACCCGCGCCCTCCACCGGGGGCGGGTAGAATCAGTCTGTGGAACATCGTCTCGACCCCTGGCTGATCCTCGCCGTCGTCGGCCTGCTCGGGGCGTCCTTGCCGACCTTGCATTCAGTATCACGGGTTGTCGGCACCAATCTACTGCTCCGCCAAATGCTGTGGGGCGTCACCGGTCTGGTGATCCTCTGGCTCATGTCACGGATCAGGCTCGACATCTACGAACGACTGGCCCCGGTGTTGTACGGTATCGGGCTTGCCGGCCTGGTTGCCGTTCTCGTGTTCGGGGTCGCCCGAGGCGGCAACCGGGCGTGGATTGCCCTGGGACCGATCACCGTCCAACCGAGCGAGTTCGCCCGGGTCAGTACCATTCTTCTCGCCGCCGCATGGATTGCACATCGCGGCGTGCGCAACCTCCGGCTCCATCAAGCCGCCGTCACCGCGGCTATCGTCGCCCTCCCGGTGATCCTCATCATCGTCGAACCCGATCTGGGTGTTGCTTTGACATATGTTCCGATCCTGGTGGCTGCACTGTGGCTCGGTGGTCTGCCGCGGTTCGTCTGGGTCGTTCTGATCGTGATAGCTCTCATCGGCGGCAATGTCACCTGGCGATACGTCCTGAAGCCTTATCAGAAGGAACGGGTGCGCACCGTTGTCGATCCGGAGCGAGACCCCTTTGGCGCGGGCTACCAGGTTCGCCAATCGAAGATAGCGGTTGGTTCCGGCGGCGTTTCCGGACACGGCCTTGGCCATGGAAGCCAGTCGCAGCTGCGGTTCCTGCCCGCTCAACACACGGACTTCGCCTTCGCCGTGTGGGCCGAGGCGACCGGCTTTGTGGGCACCACGCTTCTCCTGATGGCCTATGCGTTGTTGTTAGGGAGGATCGCAAATGTCGCGCTCACCACCGACAGCCGGTACGGAGCGGTCCTTGTCGTTTTGGTTGGTGCCTGGTTGACGTTCCAGGTGGTGGTCAATCTCGGCATGGTGCTGGGTTGGCTGCCCACCGCAGGCGTCACGTTGCCGTTGTTCTCGTATGGCGGCTCGTCGTTGATTTCCACGTGCGCCGCTCTTGGAGTCGTCCAGGCGGTGTGGCGTTATCGTCTGGTGAACCAGTAATGAGTACGGTGCTTTGTTTGTCAGTCAACCCGTTTGAGACCCGGGTCGCGGTGCTGGAGAACTCCCGGCTGGTGTCGTACCGGGCCGAGCGGCACCGCATGTCATCGGTGGTCGGCAATCTCTACAAAGGCCGGGTCAATCGGGTGCTCCCCGGCATGCAGGCGGCCTTTGTCGATATCGGTCTTCACCGTAATGCCTTCCTCTATGTCCGCGAAGCCGGGGGGGTCCTCGACGACTTCACCGACATCTTCCTCGCCGACGAGGATGCCTCCCTGCAGCCGGACCCCTCGCACTCGGACATCTCCGATCTTCTTCGCCAGGGACAGGAAGCTCTCGTCCAGGTGGTCAAAGATCCCCTCGGCACCAAGGGCGCGCGTCTGACCACCCACATCAGCCTACCGGGGCGTTTCCTCGTGTATCTGCCGAATGTTCGCCAGATCGGTATTTCGCGCCGCATCACGGATGCCGATGAACGAACCCGCCTCAAGGAGATGGTGGAGACCTTTGGCGACCCGGGGGGATGGATCGTGCGAACGGCCGGGGAGGACAAGGGTCTCTCCGAGCTCGAGGCCGACCGGCGCAACCTCCTCCAGTTCTGGGAGAGGATCCAGACACAGGTGGAAGGCGCCCGCGCGCCCTGCCTCATCCACCATGAGCTGAGCCCGGTCCTGCGGTCGGTCCGCGACATGTTCACCCAGGTTGTCTCTGAGGTATGGATCGACGACGAGGAAAGCTTCGAGGAGGTCCTGGACTACTTCGAACAGACGGATCCGCACCTCGTCGACCGCGTCAAGCTCTACCGGCAATCCACCGATCTGATGAGCTCGTTCGGGATCGACCGCGAACTGGAAAAGGCCCTGCGGCCCAAGGTGTGGCTCAAGTCGGGCGGGTATCTGGTGATCAACCAGACCGAGGCCCTGGTGACGATAGACGTCAACACCGGCAAGTTCGTCGGGCTCGAATCGCTCGAAGAAACCGTCTTTACCCTCAACCTGGAGGCCACCATTGAGATCGTCCGGCAGCTTCGCCTGCGCGACCTCGGCGGCATTATCGTCATCGACTTTATCGATATGGAAGAGCCCGAACACCGGAACACCGTTTATGAAACCCTCACCGAGGAACTCTCCCATGATCCCGCTCGCACCCAAATTCTGCCGATGAGCGACATCGGGCTGGTTCAGCTGACCCGGAAGCGGACCCGGCCCAGCCTCGAACGGACCCTCAGCCGCGAGTGTCCCTACTGCCACGGGTCGGGACGCATCAAGGGCCTGGGCACGGTGTGTCTGGAAATCCGCCGCGAGCTCATCGCCGCTGCCGGTGGTGATGTGGACCAACAGTTCTCGCTAACGGTCCACCCGGCGGTGTCTCACTATCTGCAGGGGCCGTTTCGTGATCTCATGCGCGAACTCGAGGACACCCACGGGCTGCGCATCATCCTGTGCGAAAACCTCCTCCTTCACGAGGAGCAGTTCGAAATCTCCGTCTGACGCACGGTGGACATCACAATGATTCGTAAAGGGTTCGCCGCTGTCGCGGCGAGTAACCGGCGCCACGAATGGTGCGTTCCATGTCGGTCTGGCTCATCCGAAACCGCGCTCCGGCTGCGGCAACCACATTCTCCTCGAGCATGATCGATCCGAGATCGTCGGCGCCGAACAAGAGCGACAGCTGCCCGATCTTTGCGCCTTGCGTCACCCACGAGCCCTGGACGTGATCGATGTTATCAAACGCCAGACGGGAGATCGCCAGCGTCCGTAGATAGTCGTATCCCCCGGATGTCGTGACCTCGCCCTCGAGATCGGTCGCCTCATCCTGGAAGGTCCACGGGATGAAGGCGGTGAAACCGCCGGTCTCGTCCTGCAGGTCCCGGACACCCAGAAAGTGTTCGACCCGGGCAGTTGTCGGTTCACCGACACCGAACATCATAGTGGCGGTGGTGCGCAGGCCCAGATCGTGCGCCGTACGGTGGACATCGAGCCATTGTCGGGTGGAGGCCTTGGTGCGCGACCAGATCCGCCGGCGCGTGTCGTCCTCCAGAATTTCGGCCCCGCCTCCAGGAATCGACTCCAGACCAGAAGCCACGAGGCGGCTGATGACCTCTCGAACCGGCATCTTCTGGAGTTTGGCGAGATACCAGATCTCCGGCACCGAGAAGGCGTGGAGGTGGATCTGCGGGAAGGTCCGCTTGAGGTCCGACAGCAGACTCTCGTAGTAGGTCAGCCGGAGCTCCGGGTGGACGCCGCCCTGGAGGAGAATCCCAGTTCCGCCGGCCGCCACAGTCTCCGCAACCTTGGCCGCGATCTCTTCAAACGGCAGCACGTAGGCGTCGCTGTCCTTGGCAGTTCTGTAGAAAGCGCAGAACCGGCACCGATAGATGCAAACATTGGTGTAGTTGATGTTGCGATCGACGATGTAGGAAGCGTCCTCACCGGGGTTCTTGCGCCGCCGCACCGACGCCGCCGCCTGCCCGAGTTCGAGCAATCCGCCGTCGTCGAACAAGGCCTGGACCTCGTCCCGCGAAAGACGTTCACCGGCAATCGATCTGTCGAGGATTGAATCGATAGAATAGCTCATCTTTGATTTCAACAAATTGAACAGTGCGTGCCTTCCCGGGTTTGGTTGATGAGGCTTGTGGGGTATGGCCGGTCGCTTCGCGATGCTGTGAGGCAATGAGGCAACGGTGCTCATCGAAGTCGCGTCGCCGCCTCATGGCCTCACTGCCTCAAGGCCTCAGCCCTGCGACATGGCCTCGAGGAACTCCTTGTTGTCTTCCGTCTTGGAAAGCCTTTCGAGGAGAAGCTCCATAGCCTCCACCGGCGACAGCGACGACAGGACCTTGCGCAGCACCCAGATGCGGCGGAGTTCCCACTCGTCGATCAGAAGCTCTTCCTTCCGGGTACCGCTTTTGTGGATGTCGATGGATGGGAAGACCCGCCGTTCCACCAGCTTGCGATCGAGGTGAACCTCCATGTTACCGGTCCCCTTGAACTCCTCGAAGATCACGTCGTCCATGCGCGAGCCCGTGTCGACCAGCGCGGTTCCGACGATCGTCAGGCTGCCGCCCTCCTCGATGTTGCGTGCGGCCCCGAAGAAGCGTTTCGGTTTCTGCAGAGCATTGGAGTCGACACCGCCCGACAGCACCTTGCCCGACGGTGGAACCACGGTGTTGTAGGCCCTCGCGAGGCGGGTGATCGAATCCAACAAAATCACGACGTCCCGCTTGTGCTCCACCAGCCTTTTGGCCTTCTCAATGACCATCTCCGCGACTTGAACATGGCGCGTGGCAGGCTCGTCGAAGGTCGAGGAAATCACCTCGCCGGTCACCGATCGCTCCATGTCCGTGACCTCTTCCGGGCGCTCGTCGATGAGCAGAACGATGAGTGCGACCTCGGGGTCGTTGGCCGTGATCGAATTTGCGATGGCTTGAAGCATCATCGTTTTGCCGGTGCGAGGCGGCGCCACGAGGAGCCCGCGCTGCCCCTTGCCGAGAGGCGTCACAAGATCCATGACCCGGGCGGTCATGTTGTCGGGCACCTCGAGCCGGATCCAGTCCTCTGGATACAGCGGTGTCAGATTGTCGAAATGGATCTTCTCCATGGCCACCTCTGGCGGCTCGAAGTTGATCGCCTCGACCTTGATCAGAGCAAAATAGCGTTCACCCTCTTTTGGTGGTCTGATCTGCCCCGAGACCGTATCTCCGGTGTGGAGGTTGAAGCGGCGGATCTGCGATGGCGACACGTAAATGTCGTCAGGCCCCGGGAGGTAGTTGTACTCGGGCGCCCGGAGGAAGCCGAAACCTTCCGGGAGGACCTCCAGTACGCCTTCACCAAAGATCAATCCTTCGGCCTCGGTCTGATGCTGCAGAATGCTGAAGATGACATCCTGGCGGCGCATTCCGTCCGGGTTCTCGACCCCGAGGCCTTTTGCGGCACCACCCAGCTGGCTGATGCTCATCTCCTTGAGCTGGTTGAGGTCGAGCCGCCCCTCGGGGAGATCGGACGCCACAGCCTCGGTCTCCTCGACCTCGTCGTCCTCGAGGTCGAGAGGGATCACCACCGCTTCTTCTGTTTCACTTTTTCTCTTCTTGGTTACCATCATTCACTCCGTTGACGTTCTCTCCACCGCGACACCAAGTCGTCGATACCAGTCAAAACCTCGCGTCGTCCCTCGCCGGTCCGCACGCTGACCGCCATCGGCGGCACGTGAAGGCCGAGTTCGCGTTGGACGGCCTGTTGCATTTTCGCGCGCTGTCCGCGGCCCACCTTGTCGGCCTTGGTCAAAACCACTTCCCGATCGCACCCAGAACCCACAAGGAGATCCTGCAGATCCCGGTCCCGCACCGTCAGTCCGTGGCGGATGTCCACCAATGCCACAACGCCGGCCAGGCGTTCCTCGGTGGCAATGTACTGCCCAAGGGCCTTGCCCCACTCTTCCCGGAGCTGTTTACCGACCTTGGCGTACCCGTAGCCAGGAAGATCCACGAGATAGAACGAGCGGTTGATAAGAAAGAAATTCAAGGTCCGGGTCTTCCCGGGCGCCTTGGCGACTCGCGCCAGCGACTGTCTGAACAGCCAATTGAGAAGGCTCGATTTCCCGACGTTGGATCGGCCAGCTATCGCGACATGGGGAAACCATTCCCCCGGTCGGTCCTGCGGCCGAAGCGACGAGCCGCGAAATTCGACTTCCGTGATTTCCAAGGATCAATGAGCCACCGGAGGCACGTCGAGCCGTGCTTCCGAGCCGCCGGTCGGCGCGGCAACATCGGCGTCCTTTGCACCTACAAGAGCGTGTGCCAAAACCTCGTCCATGTGATCGACGAAGTGGAAGGTCATTTCTTCGCGGACATCTTCGAGAATGTCCTCGAGGTCTTTTTCATTTTCAGCCGGCATCACCACTTCACGAATCCCGGCGCGATAGGCGGCAAGGATCTTCTCCTTCAAACCACCCACCGGCAACACATGGCCACGCAGGGTGATTTCGCCCGTCATCGCGAGATCCACGCGGACCGGGGTGTCGGTGAATGCCGACACCAACGCAGTGGCGAGCGTGATGCCGGCGGAGGGACCATCCTTCGGTATCGCTCCCTCAGGAACATGAACGTGCACGTCCGTCTTTCCAAAGACCTCGATGTCGATGCCGAGCAACTCCGCCCGTGCGCGAACAAAGGACAGCGCCGCGTGAGCCGATTCCTGCATGACGTCACCCAGTTGACCCGTGAGGGTCAGTAGTCCCTTGCCGCGCATGAGGGTCGCTTCGGTCAACAATAGTTCACCGCCCACTTGAGTCCACGCGAGACCCGCCGCTGCGCCGACCTCGGGATCCTGTTCCCGGCGTTGAGTCCGGTAGCGAGGTTTCCCGAGGAGGTCGCCGATGGAATCCACCGTCACTTCGATGGTGGCGCCCTTTTTGAGTTTCTCTTTGAGAATCCGACGGGCCAACTTGCGGCACACCGACGCGATTTCACGTTCGAGGTTCCGAACTCCGGCCTCGCGAGTGTAGCCCTCGATCAGCAGCATGAGCGCCTCGTCGTCGACGGTGAGGCCGTACTTGCCCATGCCGTGCTTTTCGATCTGCCGGGGCAACAGAAAGAGCCGTCCGATCTCCATCTTCTCCTGGTGCGTATAGCCCGACAGCTGGATGACCTCCATCCGATCGAGCAGGGCCGGTGGGATGGAATGCGTGACGTTGGCCGTACAGATAAAAAACACTTTCGACAGGTCGTACTCAACGTCGAGGTAGTGATCGTGAAAGGTGTGGTTCTGCTCGGGATCGAGGACCTCGAGCAGCGCACCCGCGGGGTCGCCGCGGAAATCCGCGGCCATCTTGTCGACCTCGTCGAGGAGCAGCACCGGGTTGACCGTTGCCGCCTTGCGCATCATCTGGACAATCTGACCGGGGAAGGCGCCGATATAGGTTCGGCGATGGCCCCTGATCTCGGCTTCGTCGCGAACCCCGCCAAGTGACAGACGGACGAAGTTGCGCCCGGTTGATCTCGCAATCGACCGCGCCAACGATGTCTTACCGGTGCCGGGGGGCCCGACAAAACACAGGATAGTACCCGTTGTCTTGCGCACGAGCTGGCGAACCGCGAGAAATTCGAGGATCCGGTCCTTGATCTTCTCCAGACCATAGTGGTCTTCGTGGAGAACTTTTTCGGCGCGGGCGATATCGCGGATCTCACGCGACGCCTTGCGCCACGGCACCGCGAGCAGCCAATCCACATAGTTCCGCGAGACCCCGGCTTCGGCAGAGACTGGCGGCATGCCCTCGAGGCGCCGCAGTTCGATCTCCGCTTTTTCCTTGGCCTCGGTGCTCATACCGGACTCTTCCAGCAGCTTCTTGAGTTCTTCGAGTTCTTCGGTGTTGTCGTTGCGGCCCAACTCTTCGTTGATGGCCTTGATCTTCTCCGAAAGGTAGTACTCGCGCTGCGCCTTCTCCATCTGCTTTTTGACGCGTGACGAGATGCGGCGATCGATATTGAGCTTTTCGATCTCCATGTCGAGAAGATCGTTGAGCCGTTGCATGCGATCGAGAGGGCTGAGAATCTCGAGGAGCTGTTGCTTCTCGAGGGTAGGTTGGGACATGTGGGCAGCGAGAATGTCAGCGAACTGGTCCGGATCGTCGGTCTGCAGCGACGCGAGAACGCCTTCGGCCGACAGGTGGTGTGACAGCTTCGCATATTCCTTGAACAGCTCGACGAGCCGCGCCATGTAGTCGACAACGCCCTCGTCAACCGGGGTCTGAACCCGTAGTTTCTCGACCTCGGCCATGACGCATCCTTCGCCGTCGTCGAAGGAAAGAACCTGGGCCCGACTCAGGCCCTCCACCATCACCTTGATATTGCCGGAGGCCAACTGCAGGTGTTGAACGACGCGAGCCACGACGCCGAGCGTGTAGACATCGGCCGCTCCGGGCTCGTCGACCTTGGGGTCTTTCTGGGTCGCCAGGAAGATGCGCTTGTCGGTGCGCGCCAGGGCGGTTTCGAGAGCAACCACCGAGGGCCGGCGGCCGACCACGAAGGGCGCCATCATGTGGGGGTAGACCACCATGTCCCGTAGCGGGACGACAGGTAGGTGCATGGTTGTGGGTTGTGATGTCATGTGTGGGCTCTTTGTAAGGTGCGGGTTATTGTCGCGTTACGGGGCCGGTCCACCCGACCACCGCAGAAGGATTCTAGCTGACCTTGCGTACGACGGGCAGGGGCGGCACGCGACGTTCCACCACATCCCGCGAAATCACCAACTCTTTGAGTTCGGGCAGAGAGGGAATCTGATACATGATGTCGAGCATCAGCTCCTCGAGAATGATCCGCAAACCACGGGCGCCGACCTTGCGTGTAAAAGCTTCTTCCGCCACTGCGCTCAGCGCGTCCGGGGTGAAGGACAAATCGACCCCCTCGAACGAGAGGACGGTCTGGTACTGGCGCACGAGGCAGTTTTTGGGTTCGGTAAGAATTCTCACCAACGCCTCGTGGTCGAGTTCGTGGAGGTTGGCAACCACCGGAATCCGACCGACGAACTCCGGGATCATCCCGTATCGGATCAGGTCTTCTGGGTGCACCTGATCAAAAAGGACGGCGGCCTCGGGATCGTTGCCGCCGAGATCGACGCCAAAGCCGAGTCGTTTCTGGTTGAGGCGATCGGCGATCACGTCGTCGAGACCGACAAAAGCACCGCCGCAGATAAAGAGAATGTTGGTCGTGTCAATCTGGAGGAATTCCTGGTGCGGATGTTTGCGGCCGCCCTGCGGCGGCACGTTGGCTACCGTGCCCTCGAGGATCTTCAGAAGGGCCTGCTGAACACCCTCGCCGGACACGTCGCGGGTGATCGATGGGTTTTCGGCCTTGCGCGCCACCTTGTCGATCTCATCCACATAGACGATGCCCCGTTCGGCCGCTTCGCGGTCGCCCTCGGCCGCCTGATAGAGACGGAGCAGGATGTTCTCGACATCTTCGCCCACGTATCCAGCCTCGGTCAAAGTGGTCGCGTCGACGATGGTAAATGGGACCTGGAGCTGTCGCGCCAGGGTCTGGGCGAGCAGCGTCTTGCCGGTCCCGGTCGGGCCGATAAGGAGGATGTTCGATTTCGAGAGCTCGACATCGTTGCGGCCGCGGTCCGTCTGATACTCGATGCGACGATAGTGGTTGTAAACGGCTACCGAGAGTTTCTTCTTGGCCGCCTCCTGGCCGATCACATACTCTTCGAGGTGGTTTTTGATTTCGTGTGGTTTCGGCAGGATCTGATCCCGCGCCTTGGCCTCGTGGACGCGGTCTTCAGCAATGATGTCGAGGCAGACTTCGACACACTCATTGCAGATGTACACCGTCGGGCCGGCGATCAGCTTGCGCACCTCGTGCTGGCTCTTGCCGCAAAAGCTGCAGCGCAGCATGTCACCGTCGCGCTGGGACATCAGATCCTCCTCTCCTCATTGTATATCAATTGCCCTTTTACAGAAAGCGTCGACAAAAGGTTACTCTCTGGAAACAATGATCTTGTCGATCAGCCCATAGGCGAGGGCGGCGTCGGCTTCGAGGATGAAGTCACGTTCCGTGTCTCCGTGAATCTTCTCGACCGACTGCCCGGTGTGTTCGGCGAGGATCTCGTTGAGCCGTCCGCGCAGACGCATGATGTCTTTGGCGTGGATGTCGATATCGGTGGCCTGGCCCTGGAGGCCCGACATCAGGGGCTGATGCAGCAGCACCCGGCTGTGGGGGAGGGAGAGGCGTTTGCCCGGGGCGCCGCCCGCAAGAAGAACCGCCCCCATCGATGCCGCCTGGCCGAGAGCGATGGTTGAGACGTCGGGTTTGACGAATCGCATGGTGTCGTAGATCGCGAGGCCGGCTGATATCGAACCGCCCGGGGTATTGATGTAGAGAAAGATGTCCTTCTCTGGTTTTTCGGCCTCGAGGAAGAGCATCTGGGCGATGACGAGCGACGCCACCTGATCATCGATGCCTGAACCCAGAAAGATGACGTTGTCCTTGAGAAGCCGCGAGAAAATGTCATAGGCGCGTTCGCCCCGGCTCGTCTGCTCGACTACCATCGGCACCAACATCACTCGACCTCCCCGCCCGCGCGGCGGATCATCTCATCCACCGTCGCAGCGATTCGCGCTCCGTGGCGAACCCTCTCCAACCGGTCGTCGGATGCCAGGTTTGCCTTGTGTTCACCCGGAGGCACACCGAGCCGGGCCGCCTCCGTCGCGATATAGGCGTCAACCTCCGCTTCGGGGACGTCCGTCTCGTATTTCTCCGTCAGTTGTTCGAGGACCAGGGTGTCCAAGACCTCCTGGCGCGCCGCCGGTTCGGCCTTGGCAGCCATCTCCTGCCAGTTGATTTTCTCCGGGTCAACATCGACCCCCTGCATCGCCATGGTGTAGGCGTATCGATCGAGCTGTTCGCGGAGCGTCGCCTGGACGAGCGACGGCGGCAACTCTCCCTGGTCGATGCCCTGTTCGAGATGATCGAGTATGAAACGCCGCCACGCGGTGCGCCGGCCGGAGAGCTTCTGGTTTTCGAGCACGCCCGAAACTCTTCCACGCAAGTCCTCGAGGTCGTCCAGCCCGATGGCTGCGGCCAAATCGTCGTCGATCTCGGGCACGGCCTTCTTTTTCAGCCCCTTGACGTCGATCTTGTAGCGAACCGTCTTCCCGGCCTTGGTCGTGTCCTCGAGGTCGTCGGGCAGGACCTTGGTGGCTTGCTTGCAATCGCCGACCTTGGCCCCCTGGAGCGCCTCGTTGATCTCCGGTGGCACCCGGTCCGTTCCGAGTACGAACGATGCGTCTGCTTCAGTGTAGGGCTCGTCGTCGCTTTCCTCGACCACCCCCTCGAGATCGACTTCGATCAACATACCGTCGGCGGCTTCGGCTTCCTCCGCCGGTTCCCAGACCGCCTGTTCTTCAGCGACCTTGAGGAGTTCCTCATCGATCTCGGCATCTTCCACATCGAGCGTTACCTCGGGGAGGTCGAGTTCCGCGATCTCGGGCAAGTCATAGTTCGGCCGCACTTCCAGTTCGGCTGTAAAGCGAAAACCGCCATTGTCAGCAAACTCGAGGTCGCTGATTTCGGGCTTCGTGAGGGGGTCCAGTTCGCTTTCTCCGTCAAGAATCTCGCGCCACAAAACCCCGGCGAGATGTTCCTGAAGCTCCTCCTGTATCGCGTCCGCATATCGGGCGCGCACGGCCGCCTCGGGGGCCTTGCCCGGTCGAAATCCCGGCACGTTTGCGGAACGACGGATCTTGCGGAGGATGTTTTGCCGTTCACGATCGACGGCCTCGGGTTCGAGGTCCGCCGTGATCGCCACGGTATGGTTTGCTGCTCGTGTCACTGAATACGGCATGGGGTTGTCTCCGGCAGAGTTTACAAGGCTGGTGCGAAAGGGGGGACTCGAACCCCCATGGGGGGGACCCCACGAGATCCTAAGTCTCGCGCGTCTACCAATTCCGCCACTTTCGCAGAGGGGAGTTGGTGAGCCGTGGAGGAATCGAACCTCCAACCTAGTGATTAAGAGTCACTTGCTCTGCCAATTGAGCTAACGGCCCACGACCA
>RCNF010000014.1_pt1 | contig 64531 bp, 66 predicted proteins | sample 2041311 | NCBI WGS metagenome assembly RCNF01 (sample SAMN09708228, study PRJNA481090) | Marine sediment metagenome, whole genome shotgun sequencing project. | biome: marine sediment; feature: ocean; material: sediment; isolation source: Sewage treatment plant 2 marine sediment (STP2) ...
GGGCGGTGCTGCGCGTGCCTGCCGGTGCCGGCACGCTGCGTCTGCGTCTGTGGGCGCCGCGGCCAACCCCTTCGCAGACTGTGCTGAGCATCGGGGGAGAGTGGGCTCTTGGGCCTCTCGATATCACGCCGCAGCCGATGGAGGTTGAAATCGACCTGACGAAAGGGACCTCCCCCGACGGCTGGGTCGCGATCGAGATCCTCAGCCAGAAGTTCGAGCCTGCGGCGCACGGTCTCAACGACTCGCGCGAGCTCGGGGTGGTTCTTTCGCGCGTGACCTTCGTGGCCACGTCGGCACACCTTGACCAACCGCAGGGAGGCCCCTAGGATGGACGGGTCCCGCCACGCTGCACCCGCAGCAAGGAGAAACTCATGAATCAGAAGGCCGACAAAATGAAGGCATTGGAGACCGCCATCGGTCAGATCGAACGGCAATTCGGCAAGGGCTCGGTGATGCGGCTCGGCGAAAAACCGAAGCTGCGCGTCAACGTGATTCCCTCGGGATCGCTCACCCTCGATGCGGCGCTCGGCGTCGGCGGAATCCCGCGTGGTCGGGTGATCGAGATCTACGGCCCGGAGTCGTCGGGTAAGACCACGCTCGCCCTCCATATCATCGCCAACGCCCAGAAAACCGGTGGGTTGGTGGCGTTTATCGATGCTGAGCACGCTCTCGACCCGGAGTATGCGGAAAATCTCGGTGTCAACCTCGATGAGCTGCTGATCTCACAACCGGATTTTGGAGAGCAGGCGCTCGAGATCGCCGAGACCTTGATCCGTTCCGGATCGGTGGATGCGATTGTCATCGATTCGGTGGCAGCGCTGGTGCCGCGCGCCGAGCTCGAGGGCGATATGGGCGATGCGCAGATGGGTCTGCAGGCGCGCCTCATGTCCCAGGCGCTGCGTAAGCTTGCCGGAATCGTCGCCAAGTCCAACACCTCTCTCATCTTCATCAACCAGATCCGGGAAAAAATCGGCGTCATGTTCGGTAACCCTGAGACCACGACCGGGGGTCGCGCACTCAAGTTCTACTCATCGGTGCGGATCGACATCCGGCGCACCAGCTCGATCAAACAGGGCGATAGGGTCGTCGGTAATCGAACCAAGGCAAAGGTTGCAAAAAACAAGGTGGCGGCGCCATTCAAGATCGCCGAGTTCGACATCATGTATGGCGAGGGCATCTCCTTTACCGGCGAGCTCGTGGATCTGGGCGTCGAGCACAAATTGGTGCAGAAGTCTGGTTCGTGGTACTCCTACGGCGAGACTCGAATCGGCCAGGGAAGAGATGCGGCTCGTACTTTCTTGAAGGACAACCCTGATATCTCCGAAGAGATCGAGGTCAAGCTTCGGGAGGCACTGGGTTTGCTGCCGGGCGCCGAGGCGCCGCCGGTGGTTGACGCCGCGGCGGAGAAAGCCCCCAAGGACACCGCGAAAAAGTAGGGGCGGCTGATCGAGCCGCCACGCCTCACTGACTGCGAAGACCGAACGGGTTCTCCACGCTGAAGAACCTTGCTGCTGATACAATTTCAATGGGAGACATGAATGAGGATGAGACTCCGTCAACTGTTATTGGTTTGTTTCGTGCTGACGATCGCGTTTGGCGCACAGGTGGAGGCCCAGGACACGAAGACCTCGGGGCCGGAACCCGACCCGAGGACGATGCGGTTCTTCCAGCGTGCGGTCTCGTGGTACCCCGACTCGATGTTCCGGCTTGTCGAAAACAACCGCTTTCAAACACCTTCGGGGCCCTACCGATTCGTCACAGTTGAACGGACCTGTGCGAGTGAACTCCTGTCCGGAAAACCATCGGCGGTGATTGACGAGGGTGCCGACACCATTTGGATGGGTTCGGTCGGCGAATTGCCGTCGGACGGGATGGGTCAGGATCAGGAAGGTCTCAAGACCTTTCTTTCCGGTTTTCTGCCTGAGGCCATGCGGGCGTCGATGAACCTCAAGGTCAAAGTCGAATGGAACACCGGGCCGATGAAACCGGGTGCCGTGCTCCCGCTCGATTTGCTGGTCGATACCGGGTACGGCTTCACAAAGCGCAAGGCGGGCGTGACCGCCGATGGCAAGTATCTTGTGATCGGCTCGGAGATGTCTCTGAAAGAGGATCCGGTGGCTGCCCGGCGTCGACTTCTCGCTGAATCTGCCGTGGTGGTCTGGGACACCGAGGCCGACAACGGTTCGAAGGTGGAGATCGTCGAATTTTCCGACTTCGAATGCCCGGCCTGTAAGAACAAATGGCCGTTGATCGAGCAGGTTCTCGAACAGCAGGGCCAGGCGGTCCGCCACGGAATGGTGAGTTTTCCCCTGACCATGATTCACCCGTGGGCCTTTCGCTCGGCCAATGCCGCGTGGTGTGTGGCCCGCCAGAACCCCGAAAGCCTGATCCCGTTGAAAGAGGTCTTCTACTCGTTGCAACGCGAGATGGAAGTGGCGCAGGTGACCCCGACCGCCGTTGATTTTATTGCCGGGCAGGGCCTCGATGAGACCGCATTTCTCGCCTGCTACCTGCGCGATTCCTCAATCGATTCAGTCCACCGGCAGATGACGCTCGGCAACACCCTTGGTGTGCGGGCGACGCCCACCTACGTGGTCAACGGCTGGATGGTCCAGATCCCGGGCGAACCGTGGTTCCCGGACATGGTGGCTCGACTGGTTGCGGGGGAAGAGCCTTAGGCGCCCCCGGACCGGGATTCTCATACGCCCGCGGAAAAGTCGCGCGAGTCGTGTTGATTTCCGTTACCGATTGGTGCGGATCGGAATAGTACCCGGCGACCGGTCCGATGACGGTCGTGGGAGATGCCAATGTCAGATTCCGGAAACAGTCATGTGAATTCTGCCGAACCTTCTCTCCAGAGCGGGAGCAATGACCGGCGACCAGGGTGGGCCAAACTGGTGATCGGTCTCGCCGTGGTGGCGGCCGGAGTGGCGGTGGCACGGTACTTCGGCGTCTTCGAACTCTTAAGCGTGGACAATATCGATCGCCTCGGTGCCTGGTTTGACGGACTCGGTTGGTGGGCGCCGCTCGCCTTTGTTGTGTTGTGGATTGTGGCGACCGTGTTCTTTCTCCCCGGGCTAGTTCTCACGATCGCCGGGGGCCTGATCTTCGGCGCGGTGTGGGGGACGGTCTGGACCACGATCGGCGCCAATCTCGGTGCGATTGCGGCCTTTCTCATCGGCCGCTATGCCGCCCGCGGCATGGTGGAGAAGATGGTCGAGAAAAATGGCAGCCTGCGCAAGATCGACGATGGCGTCCGCCGTCACGGATGGCGGATGGTGATGATCACCCGACTTGTTCCGATTTTTCCGTTCAACATTCAGAACTATGTCTACGGGCTCACCGACATTCCGCTCAAGACCTACGCCCTCGTCACCCTGCCGTGCATGGTGCCGGCGACCCTCGCGTTCAGTTTCGCGGCCGGATCGGTTCGGACAGGAGACTTCGGGAAGACGCTGCAATATCTCGGCGTGGCCGCCGTCTTCTTCGTGCTGCTGTCGTTGATCCCCGGATGGGTGCGCAAACGGGCGCGGTCGGCCGACCTCGATATCTGACCAACCTTTCGTTTCGGATGCCGAGGGTGATACGCGGGCCAACTGTTACCGATGGGTAACGTCTCTGGAGCCCGACGGCAGGACGATTCGCGAGTTCGTGGTGGTGGCATTCTGACGCCAGGCTGTCAGGTGCAGCGGATCTCGTGTGTTGGTCATACTTCAGGAATCCCGGGGACGCAGGGTTCGCATCACCGGCGAAAGGAACACCAACCATTTCGCTAGGGAATGAATATTGCGTTTTGCACCGATTCGGTGACTGTTGTTGCGCCCCGGTGTCGCGGTTCTCGTTCACATCCCGGTTCTCTGGGAGGAGTTCAAGATCGTACCGGGGGACTCAATCTCAGATGCAACAACATTCTCGTTGAAACGGCGGGTTTCGCTATTCTCTTGTCGGTCTTATAATCCTTGGTGGGGAGTGCTAATGATGACTACTCTCGTTTACATCATCGCCTATGTCGGCCTCGCGTTCTTTCTCATCGCGGTGGTTGCGCGGTTCATGATGTGGTCGAAAATGCCGATGCATCTGCGCTGGGAGCTCTACCCGGTGGCTCACGAGGGCGGTGGGCGCGCGGCCTATGGCGGTTCCTACCTCGAAGAGAGCGACTGGTGGACGAAGAAACGTGAAGTGTCGATGCTCGGGGAACTCAAGGTCATGGTTCCCGAGATTCTCTTTCTGGTGGCCCTCCGCGAGCACAACTTCAAGCTTTGGAAGTGGTCTTTCCCGTTCCACTTCGGTCTGTACCTGGTGGCCGCCGCGACCATCGCGATGATGGTTGCTGGAGTCGTGGGTGCTCTTCTTCCAACCTCCGTGGCCACACCGGTCAACGGCATCATCTCGGCTGTACTGCCGTTTGTGGGTGGTGCGGGCCTGGTCCTCGGCATCATCGGCGCGCTCGGGCTCTTTGCGCGCCGCCGCGGTCGCTCCCTGAGGGACTACACCGCGCCGGCAGACCTCTTCAACCTCGTGTTCTTCATCGTCGCGTTCGGCGTCGCGATGGCGACGTTTCTCGGTTTCGACCGTCAGTTCGTCCTGGTTTCGACGTTTGTCGCGAATCTCGTGACCTTCAACCTAGCGCCGCTGGCCGCCGGAAGCACGGCTGATCTGATGGTGTTGTTGTCGGCGGTCCTGTTGACTCTCTTGACGGCCTACATTCCCACCACTCATATGTCGCATTTCGTCGGCAAATACTTCGCCTATCACTCGATCCGCTGGAAGGACGACCCCAACCTGCAGGGTGGAAAAGAGGAAAAGGTCATCGAAGAACTCTTGAGTCGACCCATCTCGTGGTCTGCGTCACACATCGGCGGCGACGGAAAGAAGACCTGGCTCGAGGCAGCCACTGAGGAGCCGGAGGTAAAAGAAAAATGAAACAACCCGACAGCGTGAAAGACATCGCAAAGAACCCGGGCCAGCCGATGGCCCAGATCAACCCCTTCGAACAGATCCCGCTGCCACCGCCGTTTGACAAGATCGATGCGGAACCTGAGTATGCACAGATCTCGGACGCGGCGCGTGAAAAGTACGTGGTTCTCGACGACACCATCGCGGTGAATATCCCGAAGCCCGAGTCCAAAGAAGAAGAGGACCGGATGGTAGAGGGTTTCCTTAGGGGACTCGAAAGGTGCATGAGCACCGACGACAACTGGGCCTTTCTCCAGCCCTTCGAGATGTCGATGGAGCACTGTGCTCACTGCCAGACCTGCTCCGACGCGTGCCCGATCTACGAGGAGAGCGGTGAGAACGAGCTCTACCGGCCGATGTACCGTTCCGAGATCCTGCGTCGGATCTACTTCAAGTACGTCAAGAAGCAGTCCCCCAAGGTCCACGGCGACATCGACCTCAACTGGGAGGTGGTGGCGCGCTTGATCGAGCTCTCCTACCGCTGCAATCTCTGCCGTCGCTGTGCCCAGACCTGCCCGATCGGGGTTGACAACGCCTTGCTATCGCGCGAGATCCGCAAGATCGCCTCGATGGAGATGGGCATCGTGCCCAAGGAGCTGCACAAGGACGGATCGGTGCTCCAGCTCGAAGTCGGCTCCTCGACCGGTATGACTCCGATGGTCGTCAAGGACAATATCGAGTTCATCGACGAGGACACCGCCGAACGCACCGGGATCACCATCGAGACCCCGTGGGACGTCGAGGGCGCCGACATACTTCTGATCCACAACGCCGGCGAGATCATGGCGTGGCCGGAGAACCCCGGCGCCTTTGCCACCGTCTTCGAGGCCGCCGGTCTCAGCTGGACCATGTCGTCCGAGGCGGTGGCCTACGACGGCATCAACTACGGTGTGTGGTACGACGACGTCCAGTTTGCCCGGGTTGCGGTCAAACACGCCGCGGCCGCTAAAAAGCTCGGTGTCAAGAAGATTGTGCTCGGCGAGTGCGGTCACGCCCACAAGGCCCTGACCGTCATCGCCGACAAGATCCTGACCGGCGACCTCAACATCCCGCGTGAAAGCTCGATGGTGACTCTGCGCGACATCATCCGTTCCGGCAAGCTCAAGCTCGACCCCAGCCGCAATGACTTCCCGGTCACCCTCCATGACCCGTGCAATCTCGTTCGACTGATGGGTATTGTCACCCCGCAGCGTGAGATCCTCGAGGCGGTCCTGCCTCCTGGACGCTTCCGCGAGATGGCCCCGCATGGCGTGGAGAATTACTGCTGTGGCGGCGGTTCAGGCTTTGCCATCATGTCGGGTCACAATTTTGCCGACTGGCGCCACCGCTTAACCGGCCGCAAGAAATTCCGCCAGATCCTCGAAGCCTTCCAGGACGAACCGATGGACAAGGAGCACCCCAAGTACCTCTGCGCGCCGTGTTCCAACTGCAAGGGTCAGATCCGAGACATCATCAACTACTACGACGCATGGGAAAAGGCCGGCATTTACTACGGCGGCCTCGTCGAGCTCATCGTCAACGCGATGGTCGATACCGAGCCCGGCTTTATTGACTGGGAGTGGCACTAATTTCGAAATCAGATTTCGAAATTAGGGTCTCATCGCAACAGTTCTGAAACTACAGGCCGCCAGCGAAATGCCGGCGGCCGTTTTTTTGGATACTGGTTGCTAGATGCTGGATTCTGATCACTGGCCACTGACTACTTACTACTGACCACTGGCTTCGCTCTTCCCGGGCAGCAGAAAGATGAAAGGCGTTCCCATCAACGCAAGGACGGCGCAGGTGAGGAAGGCCTGGCGCATCCCAACCCTGTCGGCGAGGACTCCCACCAGGACCACCACAATGGAGCGAACGCTGAAACTGAGTGCCATGTAGATGCCGTTTGCCAGTGCGCGGTTGGAGGGGAAGCTCTCCTGTACAGAAGCCATGAGCACCGGGGTTGCCATGAGGCCGACACAGCCCAGGGTCAGCAGCAAAGGCAATCTGAACCACCCTGAAGCGTGGACCATGGCGAGCATTATCGGCGTTGCCGCGAGGAATGAAAAGACCAGTACACGCTTTCGTCCGAGGACGTCGCTCGCAAAGCCGCCGAGCAGTGCGCCAACCACTCCGCCTGCCTCGAGTACGGAAAGCGAGGCCCCTGCAAACCACAGACCGGCCCCTTCTTCTCGGAGGAAGATGGGCAGATAGGTCGTGGACGCCGCCATCATGAAAGCTCGCGCCGTGACGATGCCCACCAGTGGGAGCAGAAGGGAACGCATCGAGAATGTGACTCGAAAGAAACTCTCTGATTGGGTATCGTGCGTGGGCGCCGATGAGACTCCTTGTAGCCCGAAGAAAAGCAGGGTCGAAGCTGCGAATCCACCGACCATGAGCCACGGGGTTCCCTCCAGACCGAGAACCGCAATCGCGCTCACAACCACGATCGGACCGAGGGTCCGCCCGACCTCGCCGCCGACCATCCAAAATCCCATGCCATATCCGAGACGGCGCCCCGACAGCCGGCCCGCGAGGACCGGGGCCACCGAGTGGAGGAGCGCCGCAGAGACACCGGCCGTCACGAGGAGCAGGGCAATCATCGCGTAGCCCGGTGCAACGCCCAGCAGACTCATGCAGGCCGCAGTGATTGCCGGGGTTAGAATGACGGCAAAACGAAGGTCGAGACGATCACCCAAATGGCCGATGAAGGGCTGGAGCAGCGACGGGGCCTGGAGGAACACTGTGAGCAGGCCGGCCTCGGCCTTGACGAGAGAGAGTTTTTCGATGAACACCGGCAGAAGGGGAGGCAGAAAGGCGCTGTAGGTGTCGTGTGCTGCATGGCCCGCAGCAATCGTCACGATCTTCGACGTCTGCAGGGCCTCCGGCTGTTTCTGCTCACACCGAATCCGCATTCCTCACCAGCTTTCGTCGGGAGGCAGAGTATTCCTGAAATTCTCTGATCGTGGAGCCGCCTACTCGTTCGGCTTCCATTCCTTCCAGACATTGCCGACCAAGGCCGGACCGGGCTTCAATACGGGATCTCCGGGCATCCAACCGGCAGGTGTCGCCTCGGAACCACCGCTGGCGCGGACCAGCTGGAATGCCTGGACCTGCCGAATGGACTCGGCAATGCGCCGCCCCACCGGTGGTGTTAGCACTTCCATGGCCTGAATGACGCCGTCGGGATCGATGATGAAACGGCCGCGCAATTCGATGCCCTGCGCGTCGTCGTAGACGCCGTAGGCCCTCCCGATATTGCCGGCCTGATCCGAGAGCATGTGAAAGGGGATTCCGCCGTCCACCATCTTCGAGAGTTCGTGGTCGTTCCACATCTTGTGAACGAAGTGGCTGTCGACGCTGACCGAGAAGACCTCAACACCCAGATCCTGGAGCTCCTGATACTTGTCGGCGACCGCCGACACTTCGGTGGCTCAGACGAAGGTGAAATCACCGGGGTAGAAGCACAGCAGGACCCACTTCCCGAAGAAATCGGAAAGTTGAACGTTGGTGAAGCCGCCCTTGAAATATGCGGGTGCGTTGAAGTCCGGCGCCTTCTGTCCTACTTGTGCGGTCATGAAACTCTCCTTGGTCATTTCTTCTCTGGTTTGGGTATCCGGGACATCCGTCTCAGGTTCGCCAAGTACCGCTCCGGTAACTCGGGCGCACCCTTCTTGTGGTTCTGCCATGTGTCCTCCTTGTCAAGGTTGATGTATCATTTGGTTCTATGCAAGTCAAGTAAACTACTGATATATTAATAACTTGTGCGTATGCGCACTTGAGAAAGCAACCTTGTCAAGATTGTGGGTCAGTCCCCCTCGAGCGCCCGTCAATAGGCGGAAGCTCAATTCCCAGGCGGCGGATCTTGCGGTGCAGGGTGGTCTTGTGGATTCCCAGCTCGCGGGCGGCCGCTGTCCGGTTCCACGAGTTGCGCGCCAGCACGTCACGGAGGAATCGGGCCTCGAGATCAGCGAAGGTGGCCGGTTCCTCCGGCTGCTGGGAAGTGCCATTGGCCTGGAGCCAGCCGGGAAGATCTTCGACCTCGATCTCACGCCCTGTTGAGAGCACGTGGCCGTGCTCGAGGATGTTCTGGAGTTCGCGGACGTTGCCCGGGAAATCGTGACGCATCAGTCGCCGAACCGCCTCGCGTGAAATCGAGTCAACGATCTTGCCGCGTGAAATCGACAACCGACGGAGTATGGTCTCGGCGAGCAGCGGAACGTCGGATGGTCGTTCGCGGAGCGGTGGCATCACCAGCCGGATAACGTTGACCCGATAGTAGAGGTCACGACGGAAGGCCCTTTTCTCGACGAGTTTTGAGAGGTCACGATTGGTGGCGGCGACGATACGCACGTCGGCGGTGAGGCTTTGCACGTCGCCGAGGGGCTCATAGACACGATCCTGGATCAGCCGCAAGACCTTGACCTGGAGGGATAGGGGCAGGTCTCCGATCTCGTCCAGGAAGAGAGTGCCCCCCTCAGCCGCCGCGACCCGACCCTGTTTGTCCCTGTCGGCGCCGGTAAAGGCACCCTTGCGGTATCCGAAAAGCTCCGACTCGAGGAGTTGCTCGGGAATTGCGCCGCAATTGATGGTCACCAGCGGATGGTTGCTGCGAGCGCTGAGGCTGTGGATTTTTTTTGCCAGCAATCCCTTGCCTGTGCCGCTCTCACCCTCGATAAGGATCGTGCTGTCGCTGGCCGCAATGGTGGGAACGATCTCCAGGATCTGCCGGAGATGCGGGTCAGCGGTGACGATCTCATCACGGTTCAACGTCGTCTCGACATCTCGCAGCAGGTTCTTGACCATGTTGAGATCGCGGAAGGTTTCGACGCCGCCGATGACCCGGCCGTCTTCATCCTTCAGCAAAGCAGTGGAGATGGTTACAGGAATACGGTGCCCCGCCTCGTCACGAATGTGGATGGGGAGGTTGACGATCGGCCGGCCGGTCTCCATCGTGTAGCGCAGGGCGCAGGCTTCCTTGCAGATGTTGGACCGGAGCACGTCGCTGCAGGATCGCCCGAGGGCGTCTTCGCGCCGCACTCCCGTCGTGCGTTCGGCGGCGTTGTTGAAACAGGTCAGACGCCACTCACCGTCGACCGCGAAGACACCGTCGGAGATGCTGTTGATTACGGTTTCGAATCGCGCCGGTGTGATCGGGTCTTCCTCGGGCCAGCCGTCGGTTGGCCTCCGCTCCTCGTCGCGCATGGCCTCACCCCCCGAGAGCAGTAATAACGCTACTCTATCGACATGAATAATAGCACTCTTGCTCCACTATGGCGCGAGGAACGACCCTCTAGAACACCACCACCAGCCATCAACTAGCTCAAAACAATCCGGTTATATCAAATCAAGTGACTCTACAAAAGAGTTGGTACGGGACGTGCAAAAGAGCCTGTTGAGACCAGGGTATTTCAGACACCCCGGAGAAAGGAAGAACGATGAAAGTAGAACACGGAGACACGGTTTGGGTGGGGCCGGAGCCCCACAAGGCGGCCCGCCCGATGAAGGTGGTCGTGGACAAAGGTGGTTGCACGTGGTTGTGCGACGGCAAAGTCAATGAGGGCAAGGACCTTGAAGAGCAGGGCTGCTGGAACTGCAAGGATGTGGCCTTCACACGCAACGACTGACGCGGTGCCACGACTCGCACTTACAAGGGAGGTTGTCATGCAAACCGCACAGCTCGAGAGTCACGAGATCTTTCAACTCCTGCGACCGGAGCAGATGAGCATTCTCAGCGCCGCCGCCGAGGAGGTTCCCCTCCAGGCCGGGGACACAGTCTTCCTCCGGGGTGAGCCGGCGGACGATTTCTTTGTGGTGCTGGAGGGCAGCGTGGCCCTACGCATGCTCCGGCCTGACGGCGTGAGCGTTCTCATCGATGAGGTGCCCGCAGGTGTGATCTTCGGCTCCTGTGTTTGCTTCGAGATTGACGTATACACGCTCACCGCACAGTGCACCGAGGACTCGAAGATCCTCAGGATCAAGGCCTCGACCCTCAAAAAGCTGATGGATGATGACCTGGTCATGGGATACGCGATCCAGACCATGATCTCGCGGGTCTACTTCAAGCGCTATATCGAGACCATGCACAAGCTCAAGGCGGTCATTCAGAGCATTCCGCTGGAAGCGGTATGAGCACGGCGGTCTTCGAGCCCCTGCGCATCGGACCGGTCCAACTGCGCAACCGGCTTGCTCTGGCGCCCGTCAAGACCGCCTTCGGAAAAACCGACGGCATGGCGACGGACCGCCATGTCGCGTACTACCGGCGTCGCGCACACGGCGGCGCCGGTCTTATCATTCTCGAGCCCCTTTTCGTGGACCCTCAGGGCCGAGAGCACCCGCGTCAGCTCAGCGTTGACACGGACGAAAAAATCCCGGGCCTGCGACGGATCGTTGAGGCGGTCGTCGCCGAGGGCTCAAGAATCTTCGCCCACATCAATCACGCGGGCCGCGCCGCCAACCCGAAGGTCATCGGTGGCCCCCCGGAGGCACCGTCTGCTGTGGCGTGTCCCACCTCGGGCGCCACCCCCCAACCGATGTCCACCGAACGGATCCGGAAGGTCCTCGAAGCCTACTCCGAAGCGGCGCGCCGGGCGCGCGAGGCGGGCTTCGACGGCGTCGAGCTCCAACTCGGACTCGGCTATCTGCCCGCCCAGTTCCTGTCGCCGCGCACCAATTCGCGCACCGACGAGTGGGGCGGTTCGGACGGCCGATGGCGGTTCACCGACGAAGTGGTGGCGATGGTCCGCAAGGCTATCGGCCCCGAGCTCGCATTGGTGGCGCGTATCTCCGCCGATGAGAAGGTGGACGGTGGTCTCGGCATCGGCGACGCCATCGAACTCGGTCGTCGTCTCGAAAGTGCAGGCGTCGATGCCCTGCACGTGGTCACCGGCTCGGCCTGTGACAGCCCGCCCTGGTATTACCAGCACATGGCTCTACCGAACGGGGTCAACGAAATGTTCGCGTCGCAGCTCCGCTCGGCGGTCGCAATACCGGTGATGGTTGCAGGTCGTCTCGGCGATCCCGACCGGATTCGGAGGGTCGTCGATGGCGGCATGGCAGACATCGTCGCGCTCGGGCGCCCGCTGCTTGCCGATCCCGACCTGCCCTTGAAGATGCGAGAGGGTCGCGAGGACGAGATCATGAGCTGCGGTTCCTGTCTCCAGGGTTGCCTGGCCAAGGTCAAGGCAGGCGGGCCCGTGAGCTGTCTGATCAATCCGGAGCTCGGCAGGGAGGGAGAGCCCTTGCAGCAGGCCGCGGCCATCGGTGACCCCCTTGTCGTCATCGGCGGCGGCCCGGCCGGTCTCGAGGCTGCGCTGATCGCCCACCGGGCGGGGTTCCAGGTCAGCCTTTTCGAACAGAGTTCCGCGCTCGGCGGACAGTTTGCGCTCGCCGGTCTCACGACCGGCAAGGAGGCCATGGAGCGGCCGTTCCGCTCGCTCGTGCGTGCCGTCGAAAGGTCCGGCGTCGATCTCAGGATCGGCGTCGAACCCACCCTCGAGGACATCGTTGAGCTCCACCCTCAGAAGGTCATCGTTGCCACCGGATCGCGGCCGATCATCCCCGACATCCCCGGCCTCGAGGACCCGCTGACGGCGGAGGAGGTGCTGACCGGTAGTCGCGATGCGGGGCGCCGGGTACTGATCCTCGGGGGTGGTTTGGTCGGCATTGAGCTCGCGGAGGAGCTCGCTGTCAGTGACCACGACGTCGTGGTGGTCGAGCTCCTCGAGGACGTGGCCCGCGACATGGAGGCCATCACCCGCAAGATGACACTCAAGCGTCTTCAGGGGCTGCCGGTGGAGGTCCACACCGGGACCCGCCTTCTCAGTCTCGAACATGGAGAGGCTCTGGTTCGCAGCGAGGCCTCCGGCGACGAACGGTCCCTTGGCTCTTTTGACTCGGTCTTGGTGGCAGTAGGCCACAGGTCGCACGATCCGCTGTCGACGGCGTTGCGTGAGGCTGGTATTGCGGTCGAGGTGGTGGGCGATGCGCGCAAGCCCGGTCAGATCTGGGACGCCACCCAGGATGGCCGCGCCGCAATTACGGCAGGCCTCGAGGCTGGCGGAGCCGAGGGGTGAAACTGGTCGGACTCGAAGGGAAGGGAGAGATGCCATGGAGGTTCAGGAGCTGATCGCACAGATTGAAAAACTCGGCATCATCGCGCTCGATGGAGTGGCACTCCCCGAGCTGCTCGAGAAGGTCGAAGCCGTCCGCGCAGACGACACCTGTGTGGCCGGCTGGATCAGGATTCTCCGAATCAACGATTACTTCACCGTCCAGGAGCAGACTCCGGGCGGCGACGTCCTTGTGCGGAGGATGGTTTCTCGGGAGGCCGCGGAGCGTTTCGTTGAAGACAGGCTGAATGACTATGAACGTATGTGGGATGGCTGCGGCTGCAAGATCGATTACAACGCCTGAGAGCATTGGATGGTCTGGTCTATCCTCGGCAAAACCCTGACCATCACCTGGTTTGTCACCGTGATGATGGTTCTGGTGGAGTACGTCAACGTGCTCTCAGTCGACCGGCTGCGATCTACCCTGTGTGGTTCCCGCTGGGCTCAGTACGCAGTGGCGGCCGTTCTCGGCGCCACCCCGGGCTGTCTCGGCGCCTTTGTGGTGGTTGCTCTCTTCATCCACCGCAGCATCAGGCTCGGCGCCGTCGTCGCCTGCATGATCGCCACCAGCGGGGACGAGGCCTTCGTCATGCTGGCGACGTTTCCCCGCACCGCACTGCTCCTGACTCTCGCTCTGGTCCTGATCGGGGTACTCGCGGGCTTTCTCACCGACGCCGTCAGCGGCTCGGCCTTGCCGGATCGGGGATGTGCCGGCATGGTCGTTCACGACAGTGCGCCCTCGTGCCGGTGCTTCAACCCGGCCACAATCTTCTCCGAGCTGCGGCCGCCGTCAGCGGCTCGCGGCACTCTGGTGGTGGGCACCCTCCTGTTCATTCTGGCCGTCCTTTCCGGGACGATCGGCCCGGCCGAGTGGAACTGGATTCGGGTGACCTTTCTCGGAGTGGGCCTTTTTTCGTTGTTCATCGTTGGGACGGTCCCGCAGCACTTCATCGAGGAGCACTTGTGGCGTCACATCGTGGTGCGACACGCACCCAGGATCTTCCTTTGGACACTGGCGTCGATGACGCTCGTCGCGGGGCTGGACGCGTCCGTCAATGCAGAGGCTTTTCTGCGACACAACCCGTGGTTGGCGCTCGTAGGGGCGGCCGGCCTCGGATTGGTGCCGGAATCCGGACCACACCTGGTCGTGGTCATGCTCTATGCAGCGGGAAACGTCCCTGTGAGTGCCCTTGTCGCGAGCTCCGTCGTGCAGGACGGCCACGGAATGCTGCCGCTCCTCGCGTACTCTTGGCGGGACTTCATCAAGGTGAAGGCAATCAACCTCGTGGCGGGTATCCTCGTCGGAGGAGCCCTCATGGTGGCAGGGTGGTGAGGGCGATGAGAATAGAGAGCGCACCCGTGTCCAGGGAGGTCAAGTTTCCAGGCGCAACCTTCAGCCGTGTGATCCCAAGCGAGCCCGCGAATTCGGACCAAACTGATGTGTGAGCTGTTCGCGATGTCGAGCTCGCACCCGGCGACGGTCACATACTCGATGCGGGAGTTCGCACGTCACGGCGGGCTCACCGCCGATCATGCGGACGGTTGGGGGATCGCCTACATCGATGACCGCGATGCTCGCATCTTCCGAGATATCGATGCCGCGGCAGAGAGCCCCTATCTTCGGCTCGTCTCAGCTGTCGGGTTCCGCAGTGATACTGTGATCTCTCACATCCGCAAGGCGACCCAGGGCGAGATCGCCCTGCGCAACACCCAGCCCTTCTCGCGCGAGCTGGGCGGGCGTGTCCACCTTTTCGCCCACAACGGCGACCTGCACGGTATCGAGAAGGTGCCCGAGCTGTGCCTCGGTTGCCATCTGCCGACCGGTGAGACCGACTCCGAGTACGCCTTCTGCGCATTGCTGCATCGCCTGCGCCCGCTTTGGGGTGAAGCGAATGAGATTCCGGAGCTTGCAGAGCGCCTGCGAATTGTCGTCGATTTTGCCTCGGAAATTCGCCCCCTCGGGCCGGCGAACTTCATCTACACGGACGGCGATTCGATCTTCCTCCACGGTCATCAGAGGAAGACGGTCGGCGACGGCATCTTCAGGCCGCCCGGACTGCATCTGCTCTGCCGCACTTGCAAGGTTACTCCGGGGCCGATCGAGATCCCGGGCATCGCGATCGCGGATGGAATCCAGCACGTCATACTGGCCGCCAGCGTTCCCCTTACCGGTGAGGGATGGACCCCCCTCGCCGAGGGCGAAGTCGTGGCGGTTCGCAAAGGGGAGGTCATTCGATGAGATATATCGTTGCAACCGATGGCTCCGAACCCAGCCTAAGGGCCGCTCGCTTCTTCATCCGGCAATCTTGCCCCGGGCCCGAGGACGAGCTCTTTGTCATCTACGTCTTCCCGCTCCCGTCCGATCCGGAGTGCTATAAGGGAGTGGTACCCCTGCCCACTCACGCCGACGACGAACGAGTCGCCGAGGTGGCGAGGCCCATCCTGGCAGAGACTCTGGAGGTTTTGGCCGAGGTGAAGGGACACGTCAATGAGGTGATTCTGGTGGGCAACCCGGCCAAGGAGATCGTCGAGTTTGCCATGAACTTGGACGTGGACCTCGTCGTGGCCGGGACTCGAGGCCGATCACCGGCCCAGGAGCTCTATCTGGGCAGCGTCTCCAGTGCTCTGGTCCATCGCTCACCGTGTTCGGTCCTCATCGTCCGGTGAGTTTTCGGGCCGAACAGACCTCACTCGAATCGAGGTGAACTTGAGTCATTGGCAATCTGTCCGGAGTGAAGCGGTGACGTTCGGGCCCGTACCCTCGCGCAGGCTCGGGCAGAGCCTCGGCATCAACAACATCCCGCCCAAGATCTGCAGCTATGCCTGTATCTACTGTCAGCTTGGCCGCACCCTGACGATGCAGACCGAGCGGACCAATTTCTACGATCCGGAACGAATCCTCGAGGAGGTTCGAACGAGAGTCGAGGAGGTGAGAGTGGCCGGCGAGTCGGTCGACTACCTCTGCTTTGTACCCGACGGCGAGCCGACTCTGGACCTCAGACTGGGGCGCGAGATCGAGCTGGTCCGAGAGCTCGGCATCAAGATCGCAGTTATCACCAACTCGTCGCTGATCTGGCGCAAAGACGTCCGCGAGGAGTTGGCGCTCGCCGACTGGGTTTCACTCAAGGTGGACGCGGTACGCGAGGACGTGTGGCGGCGGATCGACCGTCCGCATGGACAGCTGCGCCTGTCAAAGATCCTCGACGGCGCACTCGCGTTCTCCGAGTCCTTTGTAGGCAGGTTGGTGACCGAGACCATGCTCGTTGAAGGGGTCAACGACAGCGACGAGCTCCTCGAAGAACTCAGCGAGTTTCTCGCCCGGCTCCGACCCGAAACCGCCTACCTGGCGATCCCCACCCGCCCACCGGCCGAAGAGAACGTGCGTGGCCCTGACGAGAGTGACGTCACCCGTGCCTGGAGCATCCTGTCAGGAGCGCTCGACAACGTCGAGTGTCTCACCGGTTATGAAGGAAACGCCTTTTTCAGCGGTGGTCGCGTTGACGAGGACCTATTGGCCATCACCTCGGTCCACCCGATGCGAGCCGACGCCGTCGAGACCTTGCTTGCCCGCAGGGGTGCGGACCGGTCGGTCGTTCGGCGATTGGTCGACGACGGGCAGCTGGTTGAGGTGGAGTACGGCGGGCAGTCCTTCCTGACGCGGAAGCTCACCCGGGCGCCACGAAGTGCGGGCGGATGACCGCACCGTCTGGGAACCCTTAGCCGACCACGATCTCGTCCCTTCCCACGAAGGCTGGTACGAGCCGGCGGGGCGGTGGTCGGGCGGGTTCGAGAAGCAGTTCCTGGAAGAGTAGATGGTTCGTATCCCGAACGCCGAAACGGCGCTCGGAGTCGGGTGCGGCACGGGCCACCTCAGCCGCAAGTTCGAGAATATCCGCAGACGAAGAATCGAGAGATCGACAGGCCAGGTCAACGGATGGCGTCCAGGACGTCGGGAATCGCCTTCGCAAGCCGCTCGATGCCGTCGAGCGAAATGCCCGCATAGCCGAAACGGATCCTGCCGGGGGCTCCGAAGGCGCTGCCGGGGATGGCACTGAATCGTCCCAAGCCGATGGCGGTGTCGACGAAGGCGACGTCGTCCTCCACGCCGTCCGGGAGGCGTGCGAGCAGCGAGATTCCCCCTTGGGGCCCGCCGTCGTGCCGGGACACGATCTCGAAGCCTTCCGAGTCAAGTGCCTCGACCATGGCGTCGCGACGACTCCGGAGTTCCTCCTTGATGGAACCGAGAATAGTGGGTGCCCTGCCGGCCTCCAGATCGGCAACGTCGGTTTCCAGCATTTCGATCGTCAGGCGCTGACCGAGGACGTTGGGCGACGACGACGTGGACCGAATCAGGCGCGGCATCCATTCACCGCTGAATGTGGTGTCGGCACACAGGACGTAACCGGTGCGGGCACCTGGGATCAGATACTCCTTGGAAGCGGCGCCGATGACCAGCGTGCGTTCCGGCGCAAATGTGAGCATAGTCCGCGGCGTGTCGTCGTAGCGGATCCAGTTGTAGACCTCGTCCGAGACCAGGATGAGATCCTGTTCCCTGGCGAACTCGGCGAGCGCTGCCAGCTCATCATATGACAGCACGTCACCGGTCGGGTTTGCTGGAAAGTTGACCAACAGGGTGCGAACGTTCGCGGCCTCGATTGTGGCGGTGAGGCCGGCCAGATTGAAGCTGCCGTCGGGCGTGAAAAAGTCGAGCACCACGACCTCGCCTCCCGCATGCGCGATGATGTTGCGGTAGTTCCCCCAGTGGTACCGCTGAACCCCGACGGCCCGACCGGGCGCCAGTACCCGCATGAGGATTGCGAGGCCCTCGGTCGCTCCGGAAACAATGGCCACATGCTCGGCCTCGAGCCCTTCCTCTGGCAGGCCGTCACAACCGCGCAGATCGTACGCCAGAGACCAGAATCGGCCGACGAGACGCCGGAGTTCGGCCAGCCCCGAGGATGGACCATAGTAGACCTCGCGATCCGGCATCACACCGACCACCTGCCCCTGATCGCCGCGGACAAATTCCGGGTGCTTTGCGGCGGCGACCATGGCCCTGGCTGCGATCTGAGGAATCACCGGGGCTGAAGTGACGGTGCGTTGCATCGCCTCCGGCATAGCTTCCCACGCGAGTCTGAGAATTGATTGGTTTGCTTCATGTGTGGGCACTGCAGACATGGTCCCTCCTCGCTCTCTCTAAAAAACTCCGATGACCCTTCGCCGACCTCGCAACGAAATCCGGAGAGAAGCGCGGACTCAAAGAGCGCCGCGAGCGACGATGCATCTAGAGGGTTGAATTGCTCAGTCGTAGCTCTTACGGATCTTCTCGTCGGCGAGAGTTTCCTGAAGCCTCCCCCGCCACTCGGGCCCGTCCCACGTCCCAAGCACGTCATGGGTTTCGAAGTAGTTCTGCGGAATCGGGTGGGTCCCGAGAACCACCTCCATCCCATACTTGGTTTCAATGAACCTGCAGAAGTCGTCGATGTACGGGCATGGCGGATAGCCGACCAGAAGACCGGTGGCCAGATGGACCACCTCGGCGCCGTTTTTCTTCATTTCTTCGGGCGCGTACTCCACGTTGCCCCCCGGGCAGCCGTTGCATGTGGTGTATCCCACCAGTTCGATTTCCTCGTCGCGGTACCGGCTGAACCCGCCCTCTCGTTGTCTGAGTGCCCGGAGGCATTTGCCGCCCGCGCAGGCTCGATACCGATCACAGATGATGATTCCAAGTTTCTTCAATTCAACACCTTTTTTGTCGGCACGATCGCGGTCGCTGCCGACCGATCGTTCACACCTCCAACCACCGCCGCACCCGGTCCCACACGGTACGGATGTCGTCCGCTGCGGTGCCGCCCAACTCGACCACGGTTCGACCCTCGACCTGAGCTCGGGTAACCGCGGCGTCGTAGCGGATGCGGCCGGCGATGACAGCACCGTGATCGCGTCCGTGAACCTCGATGCGTTCGGCGGCTTCCGGGTTGATGTCCCAACGGTTGACGCACATGGCCACCGGGATCTTGAAATGGGTGGCCAGTTCGAGGACCCGCTCCATGTCGTGTTCCCCCGACACCGTGGGTTCGGTAACCACGAGCACGCCTGTCGCCCCGGTCATGGCGGCGATCACCGGGCAGCCGATTCCGGGCGGGCCGTCCACCAGGATCAGTTTGCTGCCATGCGTCACGGCGATCCGCTTGGCCTCCCCACGCACGGTCGAGACAAGCTTCCCCGAGTTCTCGGCGGCGATCCCCAGGCGAGCGTGGACCATCGGTCCATGGGGGGTCGTTGATACAAACCACTCGCCGCAGGTCCGTTCGGGGAAATCGATCGCTCTGGAGGGGCAGAATTCGACGCACACCCCACACCCCTCGCAGGATAAAGGGTCGATGACGAATTGGTTCGAGCCCTGTCCGGCTCTGACTGCATCGAAGCGGCAGACGTTTCGACATGTACCGCCGGCCTCGCAGTCGCTCTGGCGGATGACGGCCTCGTGGCCACCGACAAAGTTGTGCGTCTCGAGGGTTCGTGGATCCAGAACGAGGTGAAGATCAGCGGCGTCAACGTCGCAGTCCGCGATCACGGCGTCTTGAGCGAGCGCCGCGAACGAAGCCACGACGCTGGTCTTGCCGGTACCGCCCTTGCCGCTGATGACGACGAGTTCGGGGACGGCCGCCAGGGCTGCCTGGGCCGGGGCGACCGGGAGCGAGTCGGGCCGTTTCTCAACCGCAGACACGGGCACGCCCTTTCTCCGCCTGCAGCTCTGGAACGGCGGTTGCCAGATCCTGAATCTGTTCGGCGAGCGAGAGGAAGAGCGGTCGAACCTCCGGGACGCTGCCTACCAGGGTCCTGCCACGGGAGTAAGCCTCGGCTATTCGGCGATCGTCGGGTATTTCGAGCAGAATCTCGAGGCCTTCGGCGGCACAGTAGTCGTGGACCCGGTCGTCACCCGACCCCGCACGGTTGATCACCACACCACACGGGAGCCCGAGCGTGCGCACCGTCTCGACTGCGAGACCGAGATCGTTGAGGCCGAAGGGCGTCGGCTCGGTGACCAGGATGACGAAATCACTGCCGCGAACAGCGGCGATCATCGAACACGAGGTCCCTGGAGGGGCGTCGATCAGCACCGTCCCGCCATCCCGCGTCTTTGCCCTGACCTCTCGGATCAGCGGTGGAACCAACGCCTCGCCGATGTTCAGTCGTCCTTGCACGAGTTCGATATTGCCGGCCCGCAGCTTTTCAACCACGCCGATGGGCCGCCTGACCTCGCGGATAGCCTCCTCCGGACAGACCAGGGTGCAGCCGCCGCAGCCGTGGCACAGTTCGGGAAAGACCATGACGCCGGTCCCCAGGACCGCGATGGCGTGGTACTGGCAGATCCGGCTGCACTCGGCGCACTGGTTGCAGCGGTCGGCGTCGATCTCGGGAACTGGAATGCCAACGATCTCGCGTGTCGCCAAAGCGGTCTCCAGAAAAAGGTGGGCGTTCGGGGCTTCCACATCACAGTCGAGCAGTTGGATCTCACCCGGCAGACTCAGCGCGAGATTCACGGCAACGGTCGTCTTGCCGGTGCCGCCCTTTCCCGAAGCGATTGCGACGATCACCCCCAGTGTCCTCCGACGTCAGGGCCGGACGAAAGATGCAGCTCGCCGGACTCAAGCTGTTCGATGGCCTCTGTGATCGTGCCGCTTGCGCCGGTGTAGACCTTGATACCGGCCGCTTGCAGGGTTCGGAAGGCCTTGGGGCCGCAATGGCCTGTGACCAGGCACTCGGCACCGAGCCGGGAGACCGTTTCCGCTGCCTGGATGCCGGCCCCCTGCGTTGCGTTTGTACCGGCGGAGTTGTCGACGCTCTCGGTCTCGCCGGTGTCAGTGTCGACAAACATGAACATGGGAGCGCGGCCGAATCGCGGGTCGACCTGCGAATCCAGACTCCCCCCAATCGATGAAACAACAATTTTCATATTCTTCTCCGAAAATTTACGAAGCCGGGCGGTGGGCCGCGGGCCTGTCAGTCGGTTTTGGGTTGAAGTTCTTCTACGCGAGCCTCGATCTGCTGCTGTTCGGCTCGGAGTGAGGCGGATCGTTGCTCGAGCCACTCCAACTCCGTGTCGGTCGCGGGTTCCATACCGGGATGGGCCGGCTGGTTCCATGTCCCTCGTAACCGCCCCGGCGTGCCGGTCGCCCAGAACCGGTTTCGCCAGCCCCCGCCACCGCCGAAGCCTCCGCCGCGGCCAAAGCCCTGTCTCTCGAGTCCGCGGCACCCGCCGCGGCCCCAGCCAGTGTTCGTTCCCCTTCCAAGCGGTCCGGTTCCGTCTCCTCCAGGCATTTTCATTCCTCCGATCTTTTGTCGGCCGCCTTCTCGCGGCGCTGTAGGATTTGTTGGTGATGGGGGGAGCCCTCACGAACGAGAGCGACACCGCATTCCGCACACCGTTCGTTGAGGCAAGGGACCCCCGGTTGGTGCGGGAAGCTCTTCCCGCACTTCGGGCACAGACACGATCCGCCGGCGCCCATGGCCGCGCCGTCCTGTCCACGGCCTCCGCCTCCGCGTCCTCCTCCCTGTCCTCCTCCCTGTCCGCCTCCGGCCCCCCGTCCCTGTCCGTTTCCTCTTCCCTGGCCCTTCATTTCGACCTCCTTATCTCGCGCCGTCGCCCGATCTCTCACGCCTGGTGGCGGTGACCGCCGCACCCTGGCGTTTCCTCGTGGTTTCCGCAGTCGTGGAATCCGTGGTCGTGGCAAAGTTCGCCACTGAAGGCGAGCGTGCCGTCGAGGTACGCCTGCACCATGGTTTCCGGGTCATCACCTTCAGCCCCGAGCACCACATCGATACCGTGCCCGTTGAATATGCCCGAGGCCCTTGGGCCCATGCCGCCGGCAAGGACCGTCGTCACCCCCTGTTTTCTGAGCCACATCGGGAACACGCCCCGGCCGTGTTCTGGTGGGGAAACCTGGTTGTGTTTGGTGACCTTTCGTTTCGTCTCGTCAACGGTGTACAACGCAAATTCCTCGGCACCACCGAAGTGGCCGCTGAATTTACCCTCGCGAATCGGAACTGCGATCATCATTTTTCCTGTCTCCTTCCTTTTCCATGAGCATGGCCGCACTGACAACCACGGCCGCGGTTTTTGCTGGCACCGTGCTCCGGGCACGGCAGGGGTTTGCTGGGGCCCTCGACAACCGGACCCTCACCCACGAGCAAAAGCCGTTCCTCGACAAGGGCTCGCGCCACAACCGTCCTGGCACGGTCGAGAATTCGAGCGAAGGTAGGTCTTGAGACCCCCATCCGCTCGGCGGCCGCCTCCTGGTAGAGGCCTTCGAGGTCGGCAAGGCGCAGAGCCTCGAGTTCGTCGGCTCGCAGGGTTTCGACCTCGAGCTGACTCGAGGGGCGACCGACGGGCTTGAAGGCTCGCCCCTCCACCACGCAGCTGACTTTCCTGAGCTTTTCCGGCCGTCCCATCGCGCCTCCTAATTACGAACATATGCTCAAAACAATCATAAGTCAAGGCCTGGGCGAAACTCTCTAAAAATGGTTTCAATTTCTATTTAGACATATACCAAAATTACGATATATTGAATCCAAGCTCGCGTCAGCGAGCACCAAGGAGGAAAGAAAATGAACCTACCCATCGTGCTGATCGTCGGTTTCGTTGCCGGCGTCGTGATCACCATCGTTGCCATGGTCATGATGATGCGATCAAAGATGGTGGTGGCGGACCGAAGTTCGAAGTCTTTCGAAGCGACCTGCGAGGCGATCGAAAATGTGGTGCCGGCGGCCGAGGGCTGGAGCTTTCCGATGGAGAGCTTCGATATGTCGGCAAAGCTCGCCGCCAAGGATGGTCTGCCGGACAATGTGAGGCGTATTCGCCTCTACTTCATGTGCAACCCAAAGGTCGCCAAGATAGTGCTCGGCGCTGACCCGAAGCTGTCGGCGATCATGCCGTGTTCGTGGTCGGTCTACGAGCTCACGGACAGCTCGGTGTGGGTTTCGCACATGAATATCTCCATGATGTCGAAGATGATGGGTGGCGTGGTCGGTACCTCGATGGGTGAGGTGGCCGAGGTCGACGAGCGTTTCCTCGAGCGTGTGCTGCACTAACCCGCATATCTCATCGGGTTTCGCAACGAGGGCGGCGACCGGTCGTCAGATGAGATGTTGGCTGGACGCAGTTTCCGGGTAACGCGAGGCTCCGAGCGCAGGAATCACAGAACCAGAGGTCTTTGAGGTCGACGTGCTCCGGCAACCGTGAGGCTGCCATCACGCACCACGGCTGGTGGCAGTGGACGAGACCGAAGGTGTGGCCGAGTTCGTGCAGAACCTCTTTGGCCAGCCGCTCCCGCATTCGCCCGACGTCCTGAGGCGCGCCAGCGTACTCCGGGCGCAGACGGTAGAGCGACGCGACGCCGACATGGCCTCCGAGCTGCGCGGTGCCGAAGACATGGGTAAAGACGGGCAGAAAGAGGTCCACCGCAGCTACCGCAATCCGGCGCTCGCAGGGCTCCGGCGGCGGTTCGAGCAGTTGGCACATGAGTTCCGTCGCCAGATATTGGCGTCGCTCCAGGTCGAACGCGGGCCCCGGATCGAGTGCAGAGGCAGCGAGATGAACCTCGTGATGGAGGCAGGACTCGAGGTCGTCACGAAGCTCGAACAGAACGGTCGGAGGAAGGGCGCCGACCGGCACCAGCTCGAGTCGCCACATTATTCCGTGCGCTCGATACCGTATTTGCGCATTTTGTTGTAGAGGGTGGCGCGGTCGATTCCGAGAAGGCGGGCCGTCTGGCTGACGTTGAACCCGGTACGTTGGAGGATGCGTTCGATGTGGTGATGCTCCATCGCATCCAGTGAAACCCGGTCCTCAATTTCGGATTCGCCCGGTCCCGGTATGTGGCCGCTGATCGGGAGGTGCTCGAGGTCGATCGTCGTCCCGCGGCACACCACCAGCGCTCGTTCGACAGCGTTGGCGAGTTCGCGGACGTTGCCGGGCCAGGAGTAGCTCGTCATCAGCTTCTCGGCCTCTGGAGAAAACCCCGTGACCTGCCGGCCCATAGCGCCGGAGAAGGTGCGAACGTAATGATCGGCGATGGGCAGGATGTCCCCGGGACGGTCCCGCAGAGGCGGAATCTGGATCACGAAGACGTTGATTCGGTAAAAGAGATCCTCGCGGAACCTGCCCTCATTTACCGCATCCTCGAGATCGCTGTTGGTGGCGCAGACGATCCGAAAATCAACCTGGACCTCGTGGCTGCCGCCGAGTCGAGTCACCTTCTTGTCCTCGAGGGCGCGAAGCAGCTCCACCTGCACTTTGGGTGGAATCTCGCCGATCTCATCGAGAAAAAGTGTCCCTCCGTCTGCGAGTTCCAGCTTGCCCTTGCGCATGGCGGAGGCCCCGGTGAACGCCCCTTTTTCGTGTCCGAAAAGCTCGGACTCGAGGATCCCGTCGGGCAGCGCGCCGCAGTTGACCGCCACCATCGGCCCGAAGGCACGGGGGCTGCGAGTATGGATGAGACGGGCCACCAGTTCCTTGCCGGTGCCGGACTCGCCGCGAATCAGCACCGTGGTTTCGGTCGGCGCAACCGATCCCACCAATTCCATCACCTGCACCATGTCCGGGCTGTCGCCGACGATCAGGCGCGGTCCGTCGCCTTTCAGGCGCTCCTTGAGAACGATGTTCTCCTTACGAAGGCGCTGTTTCTCCCACGCCTTTTCGACCACCCGTGTCAGGTCCTCCGGGTCGAAGGGTTTGGCGAGATAGTCGTATGCGCCCTTCTTCAGGGCCTGAACTGCGGTCGACACCGAGGCGTAGGCGGTGATGACGATGATGGCCAGATCGGGGTCTACCTCGAGAATGCGCCGCTGCAACTCGAGACCGTCCATCCCGGGCATCCTGATGTCGGTGATCACGATGTCGAATGACCGCCGGCCGAGCAGCGCCAGAGCCTGCTTGGCACTGTCGGCGGTCACCACGTCGTATCCGTCCTCGGCAAACCAGTGGGAGAGGGACTCGCGGACGTGGAGCTCATCATCGACGATCAGCAATTGGGGGACGGTGTCGTTCATGCCCTACCCTCCTCGTTATCGAGCCCGGGACCGTCGATCGGAAGCACCAGCGCGAACCGGCAGCCCTTCCCGGGAGCGGTTGTCAGCTCGGCGCTGCCGCCGTGCCGTTCCATTATCCCGTAGACCACGGCAAGACCGAGGCCAACGCCCGAAGAGCTGTCCTTGGTTGTGAAGAACGGTTCGAAGACCCGGTGAGCCACCTCTGGGTCCATCCCGGGTCCGTCATCCTCGACCGCGATCTCGACTCCCTCGACACAGGTCGTGGTCTGCACAAGTACCCGCCCGCCCTTCTCGACGGCCTCGCCGGCGTTGATCAAAAGGGCCATGAGCGCCTGCTGGATCTGGCCGGAGTCGGCGCGCACGGTCGGCAGGTCCTCCTCCAGCTCGAGCTCGCAGCTGACCTCGGCCAGCTCCAACTTGTGCTTGGTCAGAAAGACCGCCCGGTCCACCACCTGATTGATGTCGACGGACGCGAACTCACCGCCTCCACGCTTTGCGAACGATAGGAGCTGGGCGACGATTTCACCACAACGGCTCGCCTCCGAGGCGATGGACTCCAGATACTCGAGGTTCTCACGGCATTCGTCGTCGAGCTCCCTGGTTTGAAGGCGGCGCACCAGGAGCTTCGCATAGGTGACCACGCTCGACAGTGGGTTGTTGATCTCATGCGCCACAACCGCTGCCAGACGGCCGAGGGAGGCCATGCGCTCCACCTGGATGATTTTCTCCTGGGCCCTTTCGAGCTCACCGGTTTTCTCGTCGACCCGCTGCTCGAGGGTCTGGGCCCAACTCAGGAGCTCCGAGTGGGCCGCCTCGCGGTCGTGCGCCATGCGGTTGAAGGTCTCCGCCAACGTCCCCAGTTCGTCATGCCTCGTCTCGGGCACCCGAGCCGAGAGATCGCCGTGACCGAGTTTGTCAGTCTCGGCGATCAGCTCTTGAACCGGACGATGGACCATCCGCTGGATACCGGCCACGGTGATGCCGAGCACCGCCAGAATTCCCACCAGGCTCGCCAGCAGGAGGTCGACGGCGCTTCGCCGTCGGGCCTCGTCGTAGGGATCGAGACGAAGATTGATGTCGAGCACTCCGAGAAGACTCTCTTCCGAAGAGTGGGCGTGGCAGGCGGCGTTCGCGCAATCGGGCTCGTTGAGAATCACCTGGGTGATTCCCAGCACCCGCCCGCCCGGACGATCCACGATCCGCGCTCGATCCTCCGCCGGCAAGGTCTCCAGTGGCCTGGCCCGCTGGTGGCATCCGAGGCACTGCTCTTCGCGAGTGTCAAGAACCCTGCCGACCTCGTCGGGCTCGGTCGAGTAGATGATCTGTCCCCCTTTGACCACAATCCGGATGCGTTCGACCTCGCGTTGCTCGGCCATGGCACTGATCGTCTTCTGGATCTGTTCGCGGTCATTGTGGAGCATGGCCTCGCGCGCGGCAGCAACCACCATGTCGCCAAGTTGGGCGCCGTTGACGCGGAGGATTCGCGTACCAGCGCGCTCTTGAATGACCAGGTTGAGCCAGGTCGTGAGGCCGAAGAAGACAGCCAGGGTGGCCGCGATGAGAAGCGTGAACTTTCCCGCTACCGTCTTCCGCACCGGTCACCCCCAGGGTGCATTGCCCGAGATCGGGTGTGCGCTCGGATCAGCCAAACTCGAAGGCGCGTCATCGTTCGTACCGCATCGGTCTCGTGTCAGTTCCCTGGAGGTAGCCTACCGCCATCTCACCGGAGAAGAAACCGGTCGGCACGTCGAAAGGGCATCCACGGGGGGTGCCGAGGAGGGTCAACCCTCGCTACGATCAACGAATTCGAGTTCGAACTGCCGCCAGCCATCGTCGTCGAGATTGTCCACCGAGCCGACAACGGGATGGGCGCCGTCCGCCAAAACAACCCCGACCAGACCCGGTGTTACCTGGCGGGCGACAAAGTCGACAAAGCGCTGCGTCTCGCGCCTCAACCACCGCACCGCGTCCACGCCCACCCGTAGATCGCTCATCGCCTGACGCTGGTTCGACGGCAAGACCGCCGCCATCCATCCGGCGCCGTAGGGGTCGTTCTCGACCGCCATCGAGCTGTGTTTGAGGTTTCGGTTGACATCGACCACGGTGCCGCTCACGGGTGACAGCACCGGCATTGCTCGACCGTGCTTCCAGAGGGTGACGGCCGGCTTGCCGCGTTCGACGCTCGTGCCCACCTCGGGTAGATCAACCCGATCGACGCCACCCAGCGCCTGCGTCAATAATTCGTCGATGCCGAACCGCATCTCACCCGATATATTGAGATTTGCCCAGCTGTGGCCCGGGTGGAGAAAGACGCCGAGCGGGACGCCTGTGGAAGCGAAGGCGTGCGCGGCCGATGGGGCAGGGACCGGATTCTGCCGCCTCCCAAACCACCAATACAGGGCAACGAGGAAGACCGGCGCCAACAGAGTCGAGATGAGTGTAAATGTCGTCATGGCAACCTCCGTTCTGGTTGATTGCATGACTTGTGCCATTTCTCGTGATCTTATAATTCGTTTATTTTCAATCACTTCCACTTTGTGACGTAAGAGGAGTATGTCGAGGGTGTCGAAATTTTCACCAGTGGGCACTCCATTTCTTCTTTATTCCATACCTAAGCCGATTTTTTTGAAAGACTTACCAACCGTTGAAAAATACGGCGCGCACCGTCGAGATTTTCGGCAGATGGGGTTGACAGTATTTGCGAAAAGATATATTTTCGCAATGATGAAAGTACGCAATCCTGAGTTGTTTCACCTCCACGCCGACTTCTGCAAGATCCTGGCGAATCCGACACGGCTGATGATCATGGCGATCCTCGCACACGGAGAGTTAAACGTCGGCGAGCTCGCGAACACCTGCAATACTGCGCTGCCGGCGGTCAGCCAGCATCTCAAGATCCTCAAGAATCACCACATGGTGGAGTCGCGAAAGGAGGGTCAATCGGTCTTCTACCGGGCGACCGATCCCCGATTGATGGAGGCCTGCACCCTCATCCGTACCGTGCTCTTGGATGGAATGCGCAAGCGCGGAGAAATCGCCAACATGATCGATCCCGCAGGAGTCACCGTCGATGACTGAGCGCGGATCCCCTTTTTTCGCCGTAAATTGCGGAATTTCGCAATTACAGAATTACGCAGACATAGGCGACGTTACGCGTCGAGGGAGGTGTCGTGAATCGAATCCGAATCGAGCACAAGATCCTGGTATCGATGGTCATTCTCACCGCGTGCCTTGTGGTGGGTGCGGCGTCAAGTGGTGAGGAACCGGAGATCCAGGAGATTCTCTTCTTCGAGTCCACGATCGGCGAGGTCGTCTTCCCGCACGCTGCGCACTTTGAAGACCTCGAGATCGAGTGCCAAACCTGTCACCATGAGCACAACGCTGCGCGGCTCGAAATTCCCCACCCCGAATACTTCGAGGACTTCTGGATCGAGTGCGGGACTTGCCACCACGAGATTCGAACCCCTCAGGTGGCCCAGTCCTGCGCCTCGTGCCATTACTGCCCGACGGACTGCGCCGACGAGACCTTGAGCGTCAAGGTGGTGATCCACAAGAGCTGCTGGCAGTGCCACGAAGGCGGCACAGGTCAGGGTGCCAGCGAGACCTGCGTCTTCTGTCACTCCGGCCCGAAGGCCGAGTGGTGAGAGACCGAAGATTTGAAAGGTATGAATATGGATAGGAGATCCTTCCTCAAGACCGTCGGCATTGCCGGCTCGGCAGCCTTAACGGCCGGTTCCGTGGAAGCCCAGGAACCCTCACATGACGATTTCGTCGGCTGCCTCACCGACACCACCCGCTGCATTGGTTGCAGGGCCTGCGAGGTCGCCTGTGCGGAGGCGCACGGCCTCCCGGTGCCCGACGTCATCAACGACGGCGCTCTGGAGAGTGAGCGCAATACCAGCACCGAGCAGTGGACGGTGGTCAACCGCTACGACACCGACAAGGGCGAGGTCTTTGTCAAGAAACAGTGCATGCACTGTTGGCAGCCGGCCTGCGCAGCGGCCTGTCTGACAAACGCCATGTACAAAACCCACGAGGGTCCGGTCATCTGGCGCGAGGACAAGTGCATGGGCTGCCGCTACTGCATGGTCTCCTGCCCCTTCGAGATTCCGAAGTTCGAGTACGACAGCACCAATCCCAAGATCCAGAAGTGCATTCAGTGCTGGGATCGGCTGCAGGACGGAGAGGTTCCGGCGTGCGTTGCCGCCTGTCCGGTCGACGCGCTGATGTTCGGCAAGAAAAACCAACTCATGGAAATTGCCCGGATCCGCATCTACAACCACCCGGAGCGATACGTCCACCACATCTACGGCCAACACGAGGTCGGTGGGACCGGATGGCTCTATCTGGCGCCGGTTCCGTTTGATCAACTCGGTTTCCGCACCGATCTCGGCACCGAACCCTACCCCGAGTACACCAAGGGTTTTCTCTACAGCGTGCCGGTTGTCTTCCTCCTCGCGCCGACTTTTATGGTGGCGCTGGAGCACCTCTCCCGCAGAACGGGTGACAACGGCAAGGAGGGACACCAATGACAACACGGGCTGAAATCATGAGCGAGATGGGTTCGTTCCTCGGTTTTCTGCGTTCGGAGATGCGACCCAGGGGCAAGTGGTTGACTCCCTTCAACATCATCTCGCTGCCGATCATGCTGATCGGCGCGGTGCTGGTGGTGATCCGATTCGCCTATGGCCTCGGGGCCGTCACAAACCTGTCGCAGGAGACCCCGTGGGGATTCTGGATCGGATTCGACGTGGTGACCGGAGTGGCCTTTGCGGGAGGCGCCTACGTCGTGACCTTCATGGTCTACATCATGAAAGCCGAGAAGTACCATCCCATCGTTAGGGCGACCGTCCTCAATGGCCTGCTCGCCTATATGTTCTACGCCGGTGCCCTCATGCTCGACCTCGGCCGGCCGTGGAACATCATCAACCCCATCATTGGTAATTCCTTCGGCTACAACTCGATTCTCTTTCTGGTCGCCTGGCACTTCATGCTCTACATGTTTGCCGAGTTCATCGAGTTCTCACCTGTGGTGGCCGAGTGGCTTGGCCTGCGCAGGGTGCAAAAGGTGCTGGCCGGCCTCACTCTCGGCACAGTGATCTTCGGCGTCACCCTGTCGACCCTTCACCAGTCCGGTCTCGGCGCCCTCTTCCTGCTCGCCAAGTCGAAGATTCACCCCCTGTGGTACACCGAATTCCTGCCGATTCTCTTTCTGGTGTCCTCGGTCTTCGCCGGCCTGTCGATGATCATCTTCGAGGGCTCGATCAGTCATCGGGTCTTTGCCGACCAGATCGACCCCAAGCGCCACGGGTCGTTTGACGAGATCGTCCTCGGTCTCGGCAAGGGCGCCACAGTGGCCATGTTCCTGTACTTCTTTTTCAAGGTCCTGATCTTCGTCCACGGCAAGCACTGGAGCTATATCGGCGATCCCTGGTTCTGGTGGTATTTAGTCGAGGTCATCGGCTTCGTCCTTATCCCGTGCTTTCTCTTCGCCCGCGCGGTGACGACCCGGAACGTGACCCTGGTAAAGATCGCAGCGATCGCCACTCTCATAGGCATCATCCTCAACCGGCTGAACGTGTCGATCATCGCCTTCAACTGGACGTCGGCCAACCCATACTATCCGTCGATAGCGGAAATCGTGATCACCCTGATGGTGATCTTCACCGAGATCTGGGTCTTCCGCTGGATCGTCAACCGCATGCCGGTGCTGCGCCAATCGCCTTTCTGGGCAAACGAGCAGCAGGAATCCGACCGCCAAGCCGCCTGAAAACGGCCCCGGAGATATAGCCATGATGGAATCAATGCACTACGTCAACATCTTCGAAACCAAAGGCATCGAGTACCTGTTGGTAATCACATTCCTGATCGGTTTCGTGTTCTTCGTGCGCCGGCTGACCTACTCGCGCACCAATACCGTTGCCGCGGCAACATCCGAGTCGGCGGCCAATACCGTCGCTGCCGACATGGTGTGTCCTGCCGGCGCCGATTGTCCGCACGAGCAGCATCGCAGGGTTGCCACCGCAATGGATCTTGACGAGGCCGAAGTGACGTAAGCGCAATTTTTTGCGACCACCACGTGGGCGCCAATCGGCTCGGGCCTGCCGGTGGGGACCGCCGGCCCGAGAATATCCGAGAGACCACTCCGGCGTTGACCGAGACCATTGCAATTTGCAATTCTAATGCTGTCCGCACCATCGCATTCTGCAACTGCCGGGATGCGACTCTGATCCATGTAGAATTTCAATTGTCTCAATAAAAAGAACTTCTCAGAGATCCGCACTTCCTTCAAAAATGGCACGGTGGTTGCAGTCAGCAGTGGGCCAGGGCTCCTGCGGGCCAACGACGAAGGGAGCGGTCACATGATGGATGGGAACGGCTGGGATTGGGAAATCGGACGGAAATCCGTCTGTGATCTCACAGAATTGCGAACGCGATTTTCCGAGGTCCATGAGTTCGCGGTCAGTCCTGACGGCGAGCGTATCGCCGCCCCGGTGTTGACTGCCCCCGACACGTTCGGCGTGTGGGTCAACGGCTCGTTGTGGGACGGTGAGTTCGAAAAGGCGTGGCACCCGATCTTCGCACCCGACGGCCGCTTGTGGGCACTGGTCCGAATCGACGACGAATGGACGCTCGCAGTCGACGGTCAGCCCTGGGAACAACGCTGGGAGTTCGCCTGGAACCCGGTCTTCAGCAGCAACGGCGCGGTGGTCGCGGTCCAGATCAAAGACGACATGAAATACACCGTGGCAGTCGACGGGCAGCGGTGGGAGAAAGACTTTCCCTCGTCACGGGGGCTGGTCATCAGTGAAGACGGCAGCCAGGTCGCCGCGGTGGTGCAGGTTGAACCGCTCGCCGAAGCCGACACCGTCGGATTCATGAAAGGGACCTGGAGCGTCGCCGTCAATGGAGAGCCCTGGCAGCAGAAGTTCATCAACGTGTATGGACCGGCGATCAGTGCCGATGGTAGCGGCGTGGCCGCAGAGGTGCGGCTCGATATCTGCGAATACACCCTGGCCGAGAACTCCCAACCGTGGGAGGGGCGTTTCGGATCGGTCTGGGAGCCCAGCTATCGCAACGGCAGCCGCAACCTGTTGGCGCCAGTCCGTATCAACGCTTCGTGGACGATCGCGGAGAACGGCAGTCCGATCTGGGACAACCGTTTCATGCAGCTCTGGAACCAGCGCCTCAGCCCGGACGGTCGGCACATCGCAGCGGTGGCGGCGCCCGGGTTCGGTTCATGGACGGTGGTGGTTGACGATGTGGCCTGGAAGACGCGCTTCAACGACCTAGTGTTGCCGCCGGTCTTTTCACCGGACGGTCGCCGGGTCGCGACCGGGGTGAGGAACGAGGGTCAGTGGACAATGGCCGTGGACGGAGTTCCGTGGTCCGAGACCTTCGAAATGGTCTGGGACCCGGTCTTTTCCCCCGACGGTGATCACGTTGTCGCAAAGGTCGAACGAGACGGCAAATACTCTGTGGCCGTCGACGGGAAGATATGGGGCCCGTGGTACGAGGCGCTCTGGGAGCCAACCATCAGTCCCGACGGACAGAGGCTGCTCCTCCGTTTCGTCGATGGCGGGACCTACGTTCGGCAGGTGGCTCCTTTCGGATCCACCTTCCAGGATTGAGGGAGGGAGCATGTACGAGATCATTCGTGGCCCCCTGGTCTGGATCGCCTTCATCGGCTTTTTCGGTGGCATGGCCTACCAGTTCATCAACATGGCGCGGTTGGCAAAGAAGGACCGGGTCGTTTATCCGACCCTCAGCGCCAAGTTCGGTATGCGATCCGTGCTGCACTGGTTGGTGCCCTTCGGCGGTAGAAATATGCAACTCCACCCGTTCTTTACGGTGCTTTCCTTTGCATTCCATGTCTGCGTCCTCGTGACTCCGCTTTTCCTGATGGGGCACGCGGTCTTGTGGCAGGAGTCGTGGGGCATCCGCTGGTGGAGCCTGCCGGAGGCTGTGGCCGACGTCATGACCCTGGTGGTGATCTTTGCCTGCGTCTTTTTCATCATCCGGCGGCTGGTGAGGCCGGAGGTGCGCAACGTCAGTTACCCCTCCGACTTCGTGCTGGCGTTGCTGGTGATGGCTCCGTTCGCGACCGGGTTCGCGGCCCATCATCAGTGGCTGCCTTACAAACCGATGATCATCATTCACGGGCTCTCCGGGGTGCTGTGGTTGTTGGCAATCCCGTGGACGCGGCTGGTCCACATGTTGTGGTTTCCGTTCACGCGCGCCTATATGGGCAGTGAGTTCGGTTCCGTGCGCCACTCGAGGGATTGGTAATGAACAGCTTTCGCTTCGCAAATTTGGGGGTAAGGCGGCATGGCTGATCTTCAGGACATTGCAATCATCGATCCCGGCGTTGACGACAATATCGCCAAACTCACGCCGGAGAGGATCGAGACGACCATCAACAAGGTGTTGACCGAGGAGTGCTCGGCACGTCTCGAGGCCTATCGCCAGACCTGTGTCCATTGCGGGCTCTGTGCAGAGGCCTGCCAGAGCTACATTTCCCGCAACGGCGACCCGGACTATGCGCCGGTGGCCAAGGTCGAGGATACGCTGTGGGAAATGGTCAAGCGGAAGGGAAAGGTCGACGCCGAATTTCTCCACAACGCGGCGCGCATCGCCTTCATCGATTGTGGGGCCTGCCGTCGCTGCAGCATGTACTGCCCCTTCGGGATCGACATCTCCTATCTGATCATGACGGTGCGGCGAATCCTCAACCTGCTCGGCGTGGTCCCACAGTATCTGCAGGACACGACCAACAGCCACGCCGCCACCATGAACCAGATGTGGGTCCAGCAGGACGACTGGATCGACACCCTGATGTGGCAGGAGGAAGACGCCCAAGCGGAGCTTGCCGGGACCCGGATTCCGCTCGACAAGGAGGGGGCCGAGATCATGTACTCGATCATCGGCCCCGAGCCCAAGATCCTGGCTCAGTTGATTGCCAACATGGCCATCATCTTCAAAGTTGCGGGAGCGGACTGGACCATGCCTTCGACCGATGGCTGGGACAACTCCAACATGGCCATGTACTCGGGCGACTTCGAAACGATGGGCCGGGTCGAACGGCTGCACTGGGAACGGGCCATGCAGCTCAAGGTCAAACGCGTGGTGATGGGTGAGTGCGGCCACGCCTACCGCGGAGCCGTCTACGACGGGCCGCGGTGGTTGGGTTGGACCAAGCCTCCGATCCCCATGGTGCACGCCGTCGAGTACTACTACGAGCTCATTAAGAGCGGCCGCCTCAAAATCGCGCGCAAGATCAAAGAATCGGTGACCGTCCAGGATCCGTGCAACATCGTCCGCGGCCGGGGCCTGCACGACAAGCTCCGCTACGTCGTCAACGCCATCTGCGAGGACTTCCGCGATATGGATCCGCGCTACGAACACAACTACTGCTGCCAGGCCGGTGGCGGCCTCATCAATTGCGGCCCCCCCTGGAAGCTGTCACGGATGAAGAGCAACAAGGTCAAAGCGGAACAGATCGCGGAGACCGGGGCGCACACGGTGATCACGCCGTGCCACAACTGCCACTCCGGTATCGAGGACATCATCGGCCACTACAAGCTCGGCTGCCACGTTTCCTTCATCAGCGAGATGCTGGTCAAAACCATCGAAATGCCGGAAGCCTGAGGGGGGGGGGAACTATGAACCGCACGACACTGCTTCTCCTGCTCCTCATCACCGTCGCCTCGGGGAGCATCCTGTGCGCCTCGGAACAAACGCAGCGATCCCTCACGCCGGCGACCGTCTCGATGGAGTTCCCGGCCGTGTTTGGCGAGATGCAGCGGCCGCCAGTGGAGTTCGACCACAGGGCTCACACCGAGGCCCTCGGACCTGCGAGCTGCGAAACCTGTCATCTATTGGATGAGCAGGGCGTGCTCACCCCCCGAATGGTGTCGGAGCTCGAGATCGACAACCGCGAAGACCTCATCGACGCGCTCCACGATACCTGCATGAGCTGTCATAACGAACGCGCCGCAGAGGGGCTGACCTCGGGGCCGGTGACCTGCGGTGAGTGCCACGTCCGGCGCGCACCGGGGGTGCCGACACGGGCGGCGATGACCTTCGACTACTCGCTCCATGCTCGGCATGTGAAGGCCTTCGAAGACAAGTGTGAAAACTGCCACCACGTCTACGACGAGGCGACCGAAAAACTCAAGTACGAAAAAGGTAAAGAGGAGGGGTGCTCCGCCTGCCACGGGACGGTCGACGAGGAACGCAAGCTCTCGCTGGCCAATGCCGCGCATCAAGCGTGCATCTCCTGCCACCTCCGGCGCGCCCGGCTCGAGAAGTCATCCGGCCCATCGCTCTGTGTCGGGTGCCATGATCTCGAGAATCGAGGCTCGATCGAGGTGCTCGAGGAAATCCCGCGATTGGTTCGTGGTCAGAAAGACACCCTGTGGGTCTCCGGCGAGCTTTCGAAATCGGCGGCGGTGCCTTTCAACCATTTGGCGCACGAAAGGCTAACCACCTCCTGCTCCGACTGCCACCATCAAACCTTGCGGCCCTGTGATGAGTGCCACACCCAGATGGGCGTGGCGGATGGGGAAGGCGTGACCACCGAGCAGGCGTACCACCTCCCTTCGTCCGATCACAGCTGTGTGGGATGCCACGAGGCCTTCATCAACGACCGGCCCAGTTGCGTGGGCTGCCACAGTGCGGCGGCAGCGGCCTTATCGGAAAGGTCGTGCGTGCAGTGCCATGCGGGACCGCGGCCGGGCTCCGTGGCGATGGAGAGTCTCCCGGTGGCGGTTGAGGTGCAGTTCGAGCCGTTGCCGGCCCTGTCCGACGAGTTTCCGGAAACCGTAGTGATCGACCTCTTGGTTGACCGTTACGAGGCCTCGACCCTGCCGCACGCCAAGATCGTCAACGCCCTCGCGACCGGGACGGCGGAGAGCGTGCTGGCGAACGCCTTCCACGACGGCTCCGCGACGTTGTGCTCCGGTTGCCATCACCATACCCCCATCGGAGTTCGGCCGCCCCCTTGCCGCTCATGCCACGGCGCAACGGCCGATGCGACCACCGATCGGCCCGACCTCAAGGTCGCATATCACCGGCAGTGCGTTGGCTGCCATATGGACATGAAGGTGGACAAAGTGGGGTGCACCGACTGTCACGCGGTTCGGACCGAGGAGGTCGATTCATGAGCATTTCGCGACGAGGCTTCATCGGAGGAGCGGTGGGTGCCGCACTGACCGCCGGCGTATCGGAGGCGGGCACGACCAGGAAGTTCGAGGGCTATCCCGGCCGCTACGGGCTACTTCACGACACGACCCTGTGCGTGGGTTGTCGTTCGTGCGAGGTGGCCTGCAAGGAGGTCAACGGCCTGCCGCCGGTCGAGGCGCCGGTGGATGACCCGGGCATCTTCGACACCGTCCGCCGGACCTCCGACACCGCCTTGACCGTCGTCAACAAATATATCGAGGCGGGTGGAGACCAACAGGCGGTCTACCGCAAGATTCAGTGTATGCACTGCAACGAGCCGTGCTGCGCCACGGTGTGCCTGGTCCACGCGTTCGAGAAAACGCCCGAGGGCCCGGTTCTCTACCACCCCGAGCTCTGCATGGGCTGCCGCTACTGCATCACGGCATGCCCATACAACGCGTTGGCGTACGAGTACGACAACCCGCTGACACCAAAGGTCATGCGCTGCACCATGTGCTACGACAGGATCAAAGAAGGTCTCGTGCCCGGCTGTGCCGATGCCTGTCCCATGGGCGCGATCACCTTCGGAAAACGGGAAGAGCTGCTGGAAGTGGCTCGAGAGCGAATCCGCAAGTACCCCGACCGCTACATCAACCATGTTTTCGGCGAGCACGAGTTCGGCGGCACCAGTTGGTTGGTGCTCGCAGGCGAAGAGTTCGGGAAGCTCGGGCTCGAAGAGGGACTCACCTCGGAGCCGCTGCCATCCATCGCCACGAGTTACCTCGGGGTGGTGCCGCTGGTGCTCACCATCTATCCGGGTTTGTTGCTAGGGATGCGCGCGTTCAGTAAACGCCAGGAAGAAGTGGCGAAGCAGGAGCAGGAAGAAGCGGTTGCCCAGACGCTCGAGGCGGCCGGTGAAGAAACTCAGAAAAAGCTCGCCACAGCGGCGGAACGGGCTGCCAAGGACAAGGAGCGGGCGGTGGCCGCGGCGGTGAAGAAAGCGCTCGCGGAGGCCGGGGAGGGGGCTGACTCATGACCGACACAACCGTTGATGCCAGCTCGTTGCCGGCCGAGAAACCGGGGTTCCTGACTCCGTTCAACATCATCACGAGCATCATTCTCGCCGGCGGCGCGGTGATCCTGGGAATCCGGTTCACCCAGGGGCTCGAGGCAACCACGAACCTCTCCCACAACTACCCGTGGGGCATCTGGATCGGTTTCGACGTGATGAGCGGGGTAGCTCTTGCCGCCGGCGGGTTCGTCATTTCAACCGCGGTCTACGTCTTCGGGATGAAAGAGTACAAGCCGGTTGTCCGCGCCGCACTCCTGACGGGCTTTCTTGGTTACTTTCTGGTCGTCCTTGGTTTGCTTGCCGATCTCGGCCGCCCGTGGCGGCTGCCGTATGCGTTTACCAAATCGGCCGGGCCGACCTCCCCGCTCTTCGAGGTCGCGCTCTGCGTCTCTCTCTACCTCACCGTGCTCTTCATTGAGTCGACTCCGGCGGCATTGGAATGGCTCGGCCTCAAACGGTGGCGAAAAGTGGTCGGCAGCATGACGCTCGCGCTCACCATCTTCGGGTTGATCCTCTCGACCATGCACCAGTCGACACTGGGGGCGATGTTCATGTCGGTTCCGACGAAGCTCCACCCCCTCTGGTACTCACCGCACATCCCGGTGCATTACTTCGTTTCCGCAGTTGCGGCGGGTATGGCGATGGTCATCGTTGAGGGCATGTTTTCCCACCGCGCCTATCACCACCAGGTCGACATTTCGCGCCAACACTTCGAGAACATCAACTTCGGTCTGGCCAAGGGGGCTTCGGTCACCCTCGGTGTCTACCTGGCCATCAAGATCGTCGCCTTGGCCCTCGAGGACGAGTGGCATTACCTGGCTTCCGGTTGGGGCGCGTGGTACCTGTTCGAGATCATCGGTTTTTTTCTTGTGCCGTGTTTGCTGTTCGCGGTCGGTTACCGCGAACGAAAGCTGGTGCTGGTGAGAACGGCAGCGGTGATCACGGTGCTGGGCATCGTTCTCAACCGTTTCAACGCCACCTTTATCGTATTCAACTACCAACTGCCTGCCAGCCAGCGGTACGTACCGTCGTGGATGGAGGTCTGGGTGACGGTGGCGTTCATTACCTTCGCGGTGGTGGTTTTCCGGTGGATTGCGAACCGGATGCCGATCATGTACGAGCACCCCGACTGGCGTGGGCAGCACTAGGGAGGCGATGATGCACACACTCTTTGATTTTCTCACCCACACCAAAGCCATCGGCTACATCGTGGCCTTTGGCTTGATGCTGGCCTACATTCCGTTCTGGAAATTCTTGACCGAGCGAGAACGTGAGGAGTAAACCGATGACGATGTATTCCCGGGAAAGGGGGCTGCGATGAGTCACACAATTCTAGTTGTGGACGACGAAGCTGATATCAGGAAGTTCATCACTGCGGTCCTCAACAAGAGAGGCTACGAGACCCTGACGGCTGAGGACGGCGGGAAGGCTTTCGAGATCGTCGAACGGGAACATCCCGATCTCGTCATCCTCGACCTCCAGATGCCAAATCATACTGGGACCGATTTCTTCCGCCGACTGGCCAAAGACAAGGACCTGGCGTCGATCCCGGTGATCGTGGTCAGCGGTCTGGCCGGTCGTCATCTGGCGGTAAGAAAACCGTTTGCAGTCTTTGACAAACCGATAGATCCGGACGAATTCGGCGAAACCGTGGACCGGGCCCTCGGCCGGCAGGATGACTGAGCACGCCGCTGTGAAGCCTTCGAGTGTTCCCGGCGGCAACGAGGAGATCTCGAAATCCGATTTTTCCTCACTCCCGAGAAAGGAGTATGACCATGACTGTTTTGGAGAAGAATAAGAAGACCGGCCGTGTGACTCGGAAAAGGGATCACACAAACCCGAATCCGAGGGTGCGGCTCACGGCGGTGGAAAAACTGGACGACCCTGAGGTTCTGATCGAGGTTGCCTGTACCGACGATTCCCCCAGAGTCCGATTGACGGCGGTGTCTCGACTCGGAAACGACATCCAACTGGATGAAGTCGCGAGACGTGCGGAGTCTCTCGATGTCCGGCTCGTGGCTGTCGAGCGCATCTTTTCACAGGGGGTTGTGGCCGAACTGCTGAAGGAGCCTGAAAACCTGGAGCTCATCGGAATCTGTTTCTCGAAGATCTCCGATCGGCGGATTATCGAATCCATAGCCGAAGATCCGAAGTATCCTGCTCCGGTGCGCCGAATGGCGGTGGAATATTTCGCGGATGAGTCCTATCTCGCTGAGGTGGTGGACACAAAGGAAAAACCCGAGCGGAAGAGTGAGGAGGCGGTCGAGGCGTTCATTGAAGTCTATGGAGGCGGACTCCGAGGGGTTCGGGCCATAGGACGCTTCAAGCGCAGTGAGAAGGCTCTGCTGGCGCTCGGTACCATTGCTCGCAAGGGCGGTGAAACCGGCGGACTGGCGGCGGAATACCTGTGTTCGGCCCTCGGGAGCGCCAACCCGAAACTCGTCGAATGTGCCGCGTCCGAACTCGAGCAAGTCAAAGACCCGGATCTGGTTGACTGTTTGATCCGTGCCCTCGACAATCCGGCTCTAAGTATGCCGATTCGTGAGGTCCTGCGAAGAATTGACACCCCAGAGACAAGGGCCGCCCTTGGTAACTCGGGCTCCGACAACCAGAAATGAAATCGGAGGAGCGCACCATGGCAAAGAAAGTTCTCATCATCGACGACGAGAAGGACATGAGGGTATATCTCGAAGCCCTTTTCCGTAAGGCGGGCTACGAAACGGAAACTGCTTCCAATGGCGAGGAGGGCGCGTGGTTGGCCGAAGCGCACCAGCCGGACTTGATCACTCTCGATGTGTTGATGCCGCGCAAATCGGGCATCAAGGCCTACCGGGGCCTCCGTGTTTCGGAGAAAACGAAGGCGATCCCGATCATCGTGCTGACAGGTTTGACCCGGCTCGACGACTTTTTCGGTGATCTGGAGGAGCTGCCTCAACCCGACGCGCTGATCGAAAAGCCGATCGAGAGGGATCTGTTCCTGAAAAAGGTCGAGGGCATCATCGGGACTGCATAAGCGGCCCCGCGGCGTGGTCTATCAGGCCTCGAGGGCCTGAGTGGGGTGAACCGCGGATTCCAGCGGATTCTCAAGGTCTGCGTTCGGGATCACGACGGTGAACGTCGTGTTCTCACCTGGGATGGATTCGAAGGTGACCCTTCCGCCGTGCTCTTCGGCCACCTTCTGAACCACCAGCAGGCCAATACCCGTGCCTTCAGTCCCCTTGGATGAAAAGAAGTCCTGAAAGACCTTGTTGTTGAGGTCCTCGGGAATCCCCGGACCGTTGTCCTCGACTTCGAGGATGGTCGAGCCTTCTCCGTTGTGTCTGCAGCGCAGAACCACCGTGTGACTTTCTTTGTCCGGGGACTGATCGAAACGGCAGGCGTCGATCGCGTTGGCGACCAGATTGCAGAGCAGGCTGTGGAGGCCGTCTCGGTCGAAGGTGCCTCGATGCGGCGGGTTCCCAAATTCGGTGCAGATCTCGATGTTTTCGTCGGCCATCCGAGCGGCGTAGAGGTCACGGACCTCGGTTACGATTTCCTGCGGGCAGACATCCGATTGGAATACGGGCTCGCGGTCCTTCGAACAGTACAACAGGTCCTTGACGATACCCGTCACGAGACCTACGTTTCGCTCCACCATTTCCCAGCCCTGGTCAATAGACTCGCGATTGTCCTCCTCGAGGCCATCATTGACGATGAAGATCCCTCCCTCGAGCCCCATGAGGATGTTTTTGACGCGGTGGGCCATTCCGGCAACCGCGCGGCCGGTCAAGGCGAGCTGGCGCTGCAGGCGCTTGACCTCGGTGACGTCGGTGAATACCTCCATGACCGCCGAGATCTCGCCGTTGTCGTCGTAGACCGGCTGGGTGTGGACCACGACGTTGATGCGCCGGCCGTCGCGGGCCACCAGCGTCTCCTCGCTTGAGTAGTTCTTACCGTCGGCAAAGGTCCGGTCGACCTGGCAGTCGAGGCATGGCTCGCTTCTCTTCTTGCAGATTTCGTAGCACAGGAGACGGTCTGTGACATCGAATTCTTTTCGGTAGAGGGAGTTGGTTTCGATGACGTGGTGGTTGCGGTCGAGAACGCAGATGAAGCCCGGAACGGCAGAAAAGAGCTGTGCGCGAGCCCGTCGGGTTTGGGAAAGTTCCCGGCGCAGATTGTCGATTGGTTCGGCCGGCTGGGTTCGTTGGCTCCGAGAGCGCATGAAGATCCACGCCATGAAGATCGAAAGAAGGGCGACCGCGCTCGCCGACAGAGGAGACCCGAACCGGGCCGCGAGGCCTACCGCCGCTGCGGCAGCGATGCCCGAGAAAAGGTAGACGAACTGGCGGGCCATCGATTCCCGCTCGCGCGATTCGTTCGATCGGGGCTCCGTCGAGGGGGTTGATTCGTCGGACTGCTGCAGAACGGGCACAGCCTCGCGAACGCATTTCTCGAGGTCGTTCGCTTCTTCGATACGGGGTTGACTCCCTTGTGTCGACACGACAACAGCCTCTGCTGAAGTATGCCACATCCGGTTTTGTAGGTGGGGTTTCCTTGACAATCACATCGTTAGGGTTACCGTCGAGACTGGGAGGGCAGCGTATGGATGCTGGTGATTCCGGAGTCGGTCAGATCATCCTCGACAGCGTTGCCGACGGCGTGTTTACGGTCGATCACGAGTGGCGGATCACCTACTTCAACCGTGCCGCGGAGCGGATCACCGGGGTGCCGGGCGAAGAGGCCGTCGGGAGTCGCTGTTGCGACGTCTTTCGCGCCAGCATCTGTGCCGACGGGTGTGCTCTTCGTCACACGCTCGAGACGGGCGAGCCGGTGGTCAACAGGGCGGCGTTCATTATCGATGCCAGAGAGCGCAAGGTGCCGATCACCATCTCGACCTCAGTATTGAGGAATGATCTCGGCCAACTCGTTGGCGGCGTCGAGACTTTCCGCGATCTCAGTCAGGTGGAAGAGCTGCGGAAGGAGCTCGAGGGCCGGTTTTCACTTGGCGACATCATCGGTCGAAGTCGTGCGATGCGCGAGCTCTTCGGGGTTTTGCCGGCGATCTCTGCCAGCGACTGTACCGTTGTCATCCATGGTGCGAGCGGCACCGGCAAGGAGCTGTTCGCCCGGGCCATCCACGAGCTGTCGCCGCGGAACAAGAAACGCTTCGTGGCGATCAACTGTGGCGCTCTCCCGGACACGCTTCTCGAATCGGAGCTTTTCGGACACAAGGCCGGCGCCTTCACCGACGCTCGTAAGGACAAACGAGGCCGGTTTGCAGTCGCCGAGGGAGGGACGATTTTCCTGGACGAGATCGGCGATGTCTCGGCGGCCATGCAGGCTCGGCTGCTCCGTGTCTTGCAGGAGCACGAGTACGAACCCCTGGGGGGCGTGGAGCCGGTGTCTTCGGATGTTCGGGTCGTCGCGGCAACCCATCGTGACCTGGCCGAAATGGTCAACCGGGGCAACTTTCGGGAGGATCTCTACTATCGCATCAATGTCATGCGACTCGAGCTGCCGTCGCTCGACGAGCGACGCGAGGACATTCCGTTGCTGATCGATCATTTCGTCGACCGCTTCAATCGACTCCAGGAAAAAAGCGTTGTGGGCGTTTCCGACGAGGTGCTCGGTCTGCTGATGAACCACGATTTCCCGGGGAATGCGCGAGAGCTGGAAAACATCATCGAGCACGCCTTCGTCTTGTGTCGCGGCAGCATGATTGAAATTCAGCACCTGCCGCCGGAACTGGTTCGGGAACGCGGCGCGGCGGAGTTGGCTTCGGCACCGGGAATGAGCCTCCGCTCGCTGGAAAGCCTCCACATCACGGACGCCCTGCGACGCAATCACGGCAATCGCAAGGCGGCGGCCAAAGAACTCGGTATCAACCCAAGCACGTTGTACAGGAAGATGCGGGACCTGGGTATCGAACGACCGGAAACAGACGGTCGTAGCCGTTCCCAGTGATGCCGTTCTGCGAAGCGGACGGCCCGGGGGTGTGGAGTCCAACACTTCCGGTGATGGCTTCCGGGCGGCAACAAAAAATGATCTGCCTTCAGGTGCCCGTTACGTAAGGGTAACGCGTGACGTCCCTTGACGCCCGGAGATTCTCCTCAACGCCTCAAAAAGTCATCTCCCATCAACAGTTTGTGGATATTTTCACGAGACAGGCCTCTGGCACACGGGTTGCACCGCTCCCGACTGGTTACGTGTCTGTATCGGGGGAGGCGCAGCGTTGAAGACCGAGTTCGAAAGACCCTTGAAAACGGAGTATGACCGGGCCTTCGCCATCAATGGGGCGGCGACGGCGCCGGAGGTTTATTTCCTGTCGCAGGTGGTGTTCCCCAGCTTCTGGTCGAACATTGGACCGCTGATGTAGGGACCGACGATGAGGGCACCTATCGCCGAGCCGAATATCAGCATCGCAAACAAAATTAGAAAGGAGTGGCCATGACAGAAGAGAAGAAGTCATCGACGCCGCTGCTTGACGAGCTCGAATCGGGGCCCTGGCCGAGCTTTGTCAAGGAGATGAAAAAGGAGGCTTTCCGTCCCATGACCAAGGACGCGCTGGCCCAACTCGAGCGCTCTTATGAGGAGCACATAAGCCACTGGAAGCACGGTGGTCTGGTTGGTGTGATGGGGTATGGAGGCGGCGTAATCGGCCGCTACTCCGACCTCGCCGAGGAGTTCCCGGGAGTGGCTGAGTTCCACACGCACCGAGTCAACCAGCCGTCGGGCTGGTTTTACACCACCGACGCCCTGCGCACCCTGTGCGACATCTGGGACAGGCACGGATCAGGTCTGACCAACATGCACGGCTCCACCGGCGACATCGTCTTCCTGGGCTCGACGACTGCGGCCATCGAACCTCTGTTCGCCGATCTCACCAAAGCCGGTTGGGACCTCGGCGGTTCGGGCTCCAACATGCGGACACCGTCCTGCTGCGTGGGCCCGGCACGCTGCGAGTGGGCCTGCTACGACACTCTCGATGCCTGCTACAACATCACCCAGCACTTCCAGGACGAGCTCCACCGCCCCTTCTTCCCCTACAAGTACAAGTTCAAGTTTGCCGGTTGCCCAAACGACTGTGTGGCGTCTATCGCCCGCTCCGACTGCTCAGTGATCGGCGTCTGGAAGGACGACATCCAGGTCAACCAAGGCCGGGTCACGGAGTACGAGAAAAACGGGACGGACATCAACGTAGAGGTCTGCGACCTCTGCCCCACAAAGTGTATGGCGTGGGACGGCAAGACACTCGATATCGACAATTCGAATTGCGTCAAGTGCATGCACTGCATCAACTTGATGCCGAAAGCACTCAAGCCTGGTAAAGAGCGTGGCGCGACTATCCTCATCGGTGCGAAGGCGCCAATCGTCGGTGGGGCGTTGCTGTCCTCGGTCTTCGTGCCCTTCCTCGAGATGGATCCCGAGTCGGATTACGAGGATCTCAAGGAACTCACCGAGGCGATCTGGGACCTCTGGGGTGAGCACGGCAAGGCCCGCGAGCGCACTGGTGAGTTTATCCAACGCGTAGGCCTCTCGAACTTCCTCGAGGAGATCGGGCTCGACCCGATTCCCGAGATGGTCATGCACCCGCGCACCAACCCATACATCTTCTTCGACGACGAGATCTTCGAAGACGGTGCGGAATAGGAAGGGAGGAACACATGGCAGACGAACGCATTACTGATATCGGACCCCCACATTACGAACAGTTCCTGCCCGAGGTCATCAAAAAGAATTACGGCAAGTGGGACTACCACGAGATCCTCAAACCCGGCGTGATGGTTCATGTCGGTGAGTCGGGCGACAAGCTTTTCACCGTGCGCGCCGCTTCACCCCGCCTGCTCGCGATCACCTCGATTCGCAAGTTCTGCGACATCGCCGATAAATACTGCGATGGCCATCTGCGGTGGACGAGCCGCAACAACGTCGAGTTTCTACTCACTGATGAGTCAAAAATCGAACCGCTCATCAAAGAGGTCGAGGAGTACGGGTTCCCGATAGGCGGCCTCGGTGCCAAGCTCTCCAACATCGTTCACACTCAGGGTTGGGTTCACTGCCACTCGTCGGCGTCGGATGCATCCGGCGTGGTGAAAAGCGTGATGGACGAACTCTTCCCGTACTTCAATGGAAAAAAGGACCTTCCGGCAAAGATGCGGATCGCCTACGCCTGCTGCCTCAACATGTGCGGCGCGGTCCACTGCTCCGATATCGCGATCCTCGGCGTCCACACCCGCGCACCGGCTATCAACCACGACGATCTGCCCAAGATGTGCGAGATTCCGACTCTTGTGGCTTCCTGCCCGACCGGCGCCATTCGACCGGCGACCGTCGACGGCAAGCAGTCGGTCGAGATCGTCGAAGAGCAGTGCATGTACTGCGGCAACTGCTACACGGTATGCCCGGCATGCACCATCAACAACGCCAAAACCGACGGTATCTCGATCTGGGTCGGCGGCAAGGTCTCGAACTCGCGCATAGCACCGCAATTCTCGAAGCTCGCAATTCCCTTCATTCGCAACAACCCGCCACACTGGCCGGAAGTGGTTGAAGCGGTCAAGAAGATCGTCGAGGTTTACGCCGCCGATGCCCGCAAGCACGAGCGCGTGGCCGAGTGGATCGATCGTATTGGCTGGCCGAAGTTCTTTGAGCTCATCGGGCAGGACTTCACCAAGTACCACCTTGACGATTTCAAGCATGCGGGCGAGACCTTTAGGAGAACGGCGCAGCTGCGCCACTAGGAGGAGACCATGGCTGATGTCACGATCGATCAGATCGCAGATGCCATGTACGACTTGGTCAAGTCGACCTATGGCAAGAAAGACCTGAAACCCATGGACGTCACCAAGGCGATGATCGAAGAGTACGGTGATGATGCGGTGGACAAGAAGATGTGCAAGAAGGCCCTGCGCCAGCTCATCGATTCGGGTCGCTGCACCTACAAGTACACCGGCGGCAGCTACGTGACGCTTCCAGAAGAGTGAGCGCTGATCCGCCCCCCGGGCGTCGCCCGGGGGGCTTGTTTTTCGAGCACGATACCTGACGGAGGAAGATAATGGCCAAGAAGAAGAGACTGTCGGGCCCCGAGCGGCAGAAGTTCACCATCGACGTTTTGCGGCAGTGGCAGGGCATCGAACGCGACGCCATCGAGACCACGGCCCAGATCATGGAGAAGACCGACAACCTCCTGATCCGGCAGGTCATGGAAATCATTCGCAACGACTCTGTCCAGCATCATCGGGTGCAGCAGTTCTTGATCGACAGCGTCACCATTACCCCGGTCACGCTCTCGCCTGACGAATTGGCGGAAGTCTGGGGCCAGATCGAGGCCCACGACGAACTCGAGCGCCAGACCATCGAACTCGCAAAGAAACTTCTGGAGCAGACCACCGAACCGGTGCAGAAACTCCTGCTCAACTACCTCCTGACCGACGAAGAAAAGCACGACGGGATTCTTGGTGAGCTCGACGACCTCAAGTCCTACATGGCCAAGATTTCGTGAGTGCGGACCAGGCTGAGATTGAGGAGGCGATCAAATGGGTCTGCTGAAAAAAAAGGACAAAGGCCAATCGAGCAAGATGAAGTCGCGGATGAGCGGCGGTGGTGGTGGCGGGTCCAACATCTCGTCGTTACGGCCAGTCTACGTGGAGAGTCTGCCGCCGTGCACGGGCAATTGCCCGAGCGGAAACGATATCCGCGGTTGGCTCACGGTCATCAGCCTGCGCGAAAAGCTTGGTCTGAGTCTCGATGAGGCGTGCGAACAGGCGTGGCGCATCGAGATGGAAACCAACCCTTTCCCGTCGGTGATGGGACGGGTGTGTCCCCATCCCTGCGAGACTGGGTGCAACCGGGGCCAGAAGGACGGCCCGGTGGGCATCAACTCGGTGGAGCGCTTTATCGGCGACTATGCCATCGACCACGGTCTCAAGGCAGAGCCCATCGAGGGCGAAGATGCCAAGGACCAGAAGGTGGCCGTCATCGGCGGTGGGCCCTCGGGTCTTTCCTGCGCCTATCAGTTGGCCCGTCACGGCTACAAGGTAACGGTCTTCGAAAGTCTGCCAAAGGCCGGGGGCATGCTCCGCTACGGCATTCCCGTCTATCGCCTGCCGCGTGAGATTCTCGACGCCGAGATCCAGCGCATTGTCGATCTCGGAGTCGAACTCAAGTGCGACACTAAGATCGGGAAAGACGTCACCTTCGACGATATCCGCAAGGAATACGCTGCGGTTTATGTCGCGATCGGCGCTCACCAGGGCAAAAATCTCGGCATTCCAGGTGAGGACGGCCCCGGCATCTGGACCGGTACCGAATTCCTCAACCACGCCAACTCCGGCAAAAAGGTCGAGCTCGGAAGTAAGGTGATCGTGATCGGCGGTGGCGACACTGCCGTCGACGCCGCCCGTGTATCTAAACGTCTCGGCGCAGATGCCGCCTCGATGGCGTCGAAGATGGGCGCCGAGGTCACCATTCTCTACCGGCGGACCCGCAACGAGATGCCGGCCATCGAGCGCGAGATCGAAGAGGCCCTCGAAGAGGACGTCACGATCGAATTCCTCGCGGCACCGCTCGAGGTCCTGCGCGACGACGAGGGCAAGGTGCGCGGCATGGTGGTGCAGCGGATGGAACTCGGCGAGCCCGACGCTTCGGATCGCCGGCGCCCGGTGCCCATCGAGGGTGATACCTACGAGATCGAGGTCGAGACGGTGATCACGGCGGTCAGTCAGAAACCGGACGTCGCGGCCATGAAGTCTGAGGAACTCGGCGATGGCTGGCTCAACGGCGACGAGTGGGGATTCACTGGCGTCGACGGCATCTGGACCGGCGGCGACAACATCAACCTCGGCATCGCCACCACGTCCATCGGTCAGGCCCGCAAGGCGGCTCTCGCTATCGACGCTCATTTGCAGGGTACGACGCCGAAGGCAGAAGAAAAAGGCGAGATGATCCGCGCGGACAAGCTCAAGTTGGATTGGTACGAACCCGCGGAGCGCACACAGCGTCAGGTCAAGGAACCGGCAGAGCGTCTCGCAAACCCCTTCGACGAGGTGGATCTCGGTCTGTTGGCGGACGACGCCCTGGCGGAGATCAATCGTTGCTTCAGCTGCGGCAAGTGCTTCGGGTGTGAAAACTGCTGGATGTACTGTCAAAACAGCGTCTTTGGAAAAGTCAAAAATCCGTCCCTCGGGAACTTCTTCGAAATCAAGAAGATGGAGATGTGCGACGGCTGCAAGAAGTGCTGGGAAGAATGTCCCTGCGGCTTCATTATCGGACAGTGAGGATTGGGTCGGACGGTCCTGAATGCGTGTCAAAGTCCCCAGACTCGTGATCGCCGGGCTCGCCGGTGACAGCGGCAAGACCCTGGTCAGCCTGGGTCTTGCCAGGGCTTTGGCGGACCGTGGTCTCAAGGTCAGGCCCTTCAAGAAAGGCCCCGATTACATCGATGCCGCCTGGTTGGGTCTGGCAGCACGCCATACGTGCCGAAACCTCGACACATTTATGATGTCAGACGAAGCGATGGCCGGCGCACTGGCGACGGCCGCATCCGACGCCGACATCATCCTGGTCGAGGGCAACAGGGGTCTCTTTGACGGAGTCGATGTCGAGGGGAGCCACTCCACGGCCATCCTCGCCCGGCGCCTCGCGGCACCGGTGGTGCTGGTCCTCGATGTCACCAAAATGACCCGCACGGCGGCTGCGTTGGTCCTGGGTTGCAGGGCCCTCGACCCGGAGGTCGACCTCGCGGGTGTGGTCCTCAACAGAGTCGGCTGCGGCCGCCACGAAAAAATTGTCAGTGAAGCGGTGGCGGGCAAGGCAGGCACACCGGTGCTCGGCGCGATCCGCCGTATCAGAGGAGACGACCCGTTGCCGGGGCGTCACCTGGGTCTGATTACTACCGCAGAGCACCCGGACCCCGATGCGACCGTGGAACGGGCGGCGAAGGCGGTGATCGAGAGCGTGGACATCGATCGGTTGCTGGCAGCCGCGCAGTGGGCGCCTGAGCTCGAACTGCAGCCGGCCCAGCTGGCGGTCCACGAGGTTCCGGTCACCCTGGCCTATCTCGAGGGCGAGGCCTTCAGCTTCTACTACCCGGAAAATCTCGAACTTTTGCGAGCGGCGGGAGTGACTCTGGTTCCGGTGGATCCCGCCGCAGCCGCCGAACTCCCGGATGCGGACGGTCTCTACATCGGCGGCGGTTTTCCCGAGGTCCACGCAGCGCGGCTTGGCGCCAATACCGCCTTTACCGCCAGCATTCGCGACCGGGTGGCGTCGGGGATGCCGGTTTATGCCGAGTGTGCCGGTCTCATGTATCTGGCGCGAGAACTGGTGGTAGATGGGGTGGCCCATCCGATGGCCGACGTGCTCGATCTCGTGGTGGAGCAACGGCGGACTCCCCAGGGCCACGGCTACGAAGTGGCCGTAGCGGACCGCGACAACCCGTTCTTCCCCGCCGGCACGAGGCTGGTGGGCCACGAATTTCACTACTCGAAGGTGATCGCAGGGAGTGACCTCGAACGCGGCGTTCTGCGCGTCGAACGCGGTACCGGAGTGGGCAGTCAGCGCGATGGAATCAACCGCGGTAGGGTCTTTGCCTCCTATCTTCATCTCCACGCGGGGGCGACCCCGAACTGGGCGGACGGCTTCCTCGCGCTCGCGGCACAGTTCGCAGAAGAGCGCGGCGGGTCGACGGCGGCATGCGGTTGAAGGAGATTGTGATGGAGATGCTCCAACGTAGCGATCGCCAGGGACTCGAAGAGCTCGTTGTCGAACAGCCGCGCGCCATTCGGTATCTGCAGGGGCGTCTCTGGGATTCCGAAGAGAGGGTTCGCCGAAATGCCGCCGAAGCATTGGGTGCCGCGGCAGCGGCCCGCCCGGAACTCGGTAGGGAGATTCTGCGCCGCGCTTTGTGGGCCCTCAACGACGAGTCGGCCATGAACGGCGCCTACATGCTGCCGGTGATCGGCGAAATCGGCTTCCGCGACCCTGACCTGGTTGCCCCTTTTGTCGGACCCATGACCTCCTACCTTTGGGACGATGGCCTGCGGCCGGGCATTCTGCGTGCGCTGTGCCGGATTTCAGAAGCCGCCCCCCATCTGGTGATGACGGTACGAGACCAACTCATGACAATCGAACACACGGAAGACTCCGGGGAGCAGGCGTGTCTCGACCACCTGCTTTCCGTGAACAGGGAGGGTCCGGATGGAAAATGAAAGCCAGCGCCACCGAACGGAGCGCTGTTTGAAGGACGTGGAGGAAAATCCGAACAAGGCTTCGGCCTACTACAACCTAGGCCTTGCCTATACGGTTTCCGGGCGCGTGAAGCAAGCTGAAGAAGCCTATCTCAAGGCTCTGGAATTGGAGCCCACGATGGTGCAGGCGTGGGTCAATCTTGGTGGAGTTCGACTCATGAGATGGGAGTTCGAAGGATGCCTCGATGCCAATCGGGAAGCATCCAAACTTCGTGATGATCTGCCAATCGTTCACTACAACATGGGTCAGGCCTACCTCTATCTGAATGATCCGCAGAACCTGGTGCGTTGCTGCGAGCGAGTTCTGGAACTCGATCGGGATCATGCTGCCGCCCACTATCACACCGCAATCGGCTATATGGCGCTGAAAAATGCCGGCGCAGCCGAGCGCCACTTGGGGAGGGCCATCGAGCTCGGTCACCGGCCGACCCAGGACTTTGTCAAGGCCATGGAAAAAATGCACCTCAAACAACAAAAAGAGCAAAACGTCACATTGATCGAGATCAGCGGAGCCGAGGCTCCGGACACAACAAAGGAGGACTGAGATGGCATTGTTTGAAATGGGTGAAGTTTCTGTCGAGGTAGACGAGGATGGTTTCATGCAGGAGCCGGAACACTGGGATGAGAATGTCGCGGCCGCACTCGGCACCACCGAGGGTGTGGACGACCTCACCGACAACCACTGGAAGGTCGTCAACTACCTGCGCGAGTACTACCTGCAGTTCGGTGTTGCGCCCATGATCCGCAAGCTCTGCAAGCAGACCGGCTTCCAGCTCAAGGAGATCTACGAGCTCTTCCCGTCGGGCCCGGCGAAGGGCGCCTGCAAGGTCGCGGGTCTGCCGAAACCGACCGGTTGCGTTTAATTCGATTCACCGCTGCCGCCCCCGTCGTTGACGGGGGCAGCACGGCGATTCGACACCCTGAGGGAGACTGGCATGTTTGCGGATGAATTGGCCGCACGCCGGGATGCAGTGGTTGGTCGCTGGATCGAGTCGGTGATCGACGCCTACCCGGAACAGACCGCGGCATTTCTGAAAGAGCAGCCGAACCGGTTTGCAAATCCGGTTGGGGCGAGTCTCCGCGAAGGCCTTGCCCTGATCGTCGATGGCGTCATTGCAGGCAGTGACCCCGAAGAACTGCGCCAGGCTTTGGATCTCGTGATCCGTGTGCGCGCAGTACAGGAATTCACGCCGCCGGCCGCAGTCGGTTTCGTATTCGACCTCAAGACGATCGTCCGCGACGTCGTTGCGGACGATTCTGAGGTTCCGAAGGCATTCGACGACAGTGTGGACCGTCTCGGGCTGGTTGCCTTTGACGTCTACATGAGTTGTCGAGAACAATTGTGGTCGATTCGTGCCAAGGAGATCCGCAACCAGTCGTTGGGGATACTCGAGCGAATGCAGGAGTGGCGCGAAAAGCGGGCTCGAGAATCGGAGACCGCATCGAAATGAGGTGTGTCTCCCGGTCCCGCTGACCGAGAGAAAGGAGGGATCGGACGCATGGGAGCGTTGATATCACTCATCGCGGTAGCTGTTCTGGCGCTGTTGGCAGCGGCCGGGGCTGGTGGCGGAGAAAGCCTGCGGATCGGGCTTGGCGTCATCCTCCCGGGGATCGCTTTCGCCGTGTTTCTCGGTGGGATCATCTACCGGGTCGTGCGGTGGGCTCAGTCGCCCGTGGCGTTCCGGATCCCAACGACCTGCGGACAGGCCAAGTCCCTGCCGTGGATCCGCAACAACGAACTCGAGGCGCCAAGCGGCCTCCCGGGAGTCATCGGGCGCATGGCGCTCGAGGTGTTGTTCTTTCGCTCATTGTTCCGCAATCACAGGGTCGAGCTGCTTGCGGACAAGGAGAAGGTGAACTACATCGCCGACAAGACACTGTGGGCGGCCGCAATGGCCTTCCACTGGGCGATGCTGATCATCATCCTGCGCCATTTCCGGTTCTTTATTGAACCGGTGCCGGTGTGGGTCGAGTATCTTCAGGATTTTGACGGCTTTTTCCAGGTCGGTCTCCCGGTCTTCTACATCACCACCATCCTGATGCTTGTCGGCCTCGGGTTCTTGCTGGTGCGGCGCCTGTTCGACAAAAAAGTCCGCTATATCTCCCTGCCGTCTGACTATTTCGCGCTGTATCTGCTGCTCGGCATCGGGATCAGCGGGTTCTTGATGCGGCATGTGGAGAAGGTCGATGTGGTTCAGGTCAAGGCAGCCATCGCCGGGTGGGCGTCATTCCAGATGGTGCCGCCGGTCGGGGTGGGTCTTTGGTACTTCGTCCACGTCTTCCTGGTCAGCGCGCTGTTGATCTACTTTCCATTCTCCAAGCTCCTGCACGCGCCCGGCGTATTTTTGAGCCCGACTCGAAATCTCGCCAACAACAATCGTGTCCGTCGCCACGTCAATCCGTGGAATCCGGATATTCAAGGGCACTCCTATGCGGACTGGGAGGATGAGTTCCGCGACAAGATGAAGGCGTCGGGCTACGCCTTGGAGAAGGAGTGAGCCATGGCGGAAAAGACGCCTGAAGAACTGATCCAAATCGATCTCGCTCCACCGCGAAGAAACTGGATGAACCCGGCCGTCGACTTCGAGGCGCGGCGCGGCACGTGGTCCTACCCGGCCGCCGCGAAGAACCTCAAGTACATGGACATGCCAAATGCTCGAGAGTGGTCTCCAACCGATGCCGACTGGAAGCTGCCCGAGAACTGGCAGAAGATCATCCACGACGGCTTCACCGAACTTCTCAAGAAGTACCGATCCCTCAAGATCTTCATGGATATCTGTGTGCGTTGCGGCGCGTGCGCCGACAAGTGCCACTTTTTCATCGGCTCGGGTGACCCCAAGAACATGCCGGTGTTGCGGGCGGAGCTCTTGCGCTCCATCTATCGACAGGACTTCACGACGGTGGGCAAGATCCTCGGCTCTATCGCGGGCGGACGCGAGCTCACCGAAGAGGTGCTCAAGGAGTGGTACTACTACTTCTACCAGTGCACCGAGTGCCGGCGGTGCAGCGTCTTCTGCCCGTACGGCATCGACACCGCCGAGGTGACGATGGCCGCCCGCGAGCTGATGAACCTCATCGGGCTCAACATCAACTGGATCATGGAGCCGGTCGCCAACTGCAGCCGCACCGGCAACCACCTCGGGATCCAGCCCCACACCTACAAGGACAACGTCGAGTTCCTGTGCGACGACCTCGAGGACGTCACCGGGCTCCATATCGAGCCGCCGATCAACCGCAAGGGGGCCGAGGTCCTGTTCGTGATCCCGTCGGCGGACTACTTCGCCGATCCCGGGACCTACACCTTTGTCGGCTATCTCATGCTCTTCGAGCACATAGGTCTCGACTACACCCTGAGCTCCTACGCTTCGGACGGAGGGAACTTCGGTCTCTTCAGTTCCGCCGACAATATGAAGAAGCTGAACTGGAAGATCTACCACGAGGCCAAGAGGCTCGGTGTCAAGTGGATCCTCGGCGGTGAGTGCGGCCACATGTGGCGGGTCATGCACCAGTACATGGACACCATGAACGGACCGGCGGACTTCCTCGAGGTTCCCAAGTCGCCCATTACGGGCAGGGTCTTCGACAACGCGGCCTCGACCAAAATGGTGCATATTTGCGAGTTCACCTCGGATCTGATCAGAAACAACAAACTCAAGCTGGACAAGAGCCGGAATGACCGCTTCCGGGTGACCTTTCACGACTCCTGCAACCCCGCGCGAGCCATGGGTTTGCTCGACGAGCCGCGGGACGTCCTGAAGAGCGTCTGCAACCACTTCTACGAGATGCCGGAAAATACGATCCGCGAAAACACCTTCTGTTGCGCCGGCGGAGCCGGGCTCGGTAACGACGAGAACATGGAGATGCGGTTGCGGGGCGGCCTGCCGAGAGGCAACGCCGTCAAGTGGGTTCGCGATCACAACGACGTCAACCGGCTTTCGTGCATCTGCGCCATCGACCGCGCCACCCTGCCGCCGCTCGTGGAGTACTGGGCGCCCGGTGTGGATGTCAGCGGCATCCACGAACTGGTCGGCAACGCGCTGATCATGGACGGAGAGAACGAACGCACCACCGATCTGCGCGGCGAACCACTGGTGCCGGAGAAGGAGGAACAGGACGATGTATGACGCCAGCAAGATCGTCGCCGGCCTCGCCGTCTTCGTGGTCCTCGCGACATCGCCCCTGTGGTACAACCAGATCAGCGCCGCATCGGCCGACGAGCCCGAGTTGCAGGCGCCGCCAAACGGTGCCACACAGTGCGTCGAGGCCACGGAATACATGCGCGCCAACCACATGGATCTTCTCAACCAGTGGCGCGATGAGGTGGTTCGGGACAATCAACGCATCTATGTCAGCGAACTCAACGGAAAAGAGTACGAGATGAGTCTGCAGGGGACCTGTCTGGATTGCCACTCGAACAAGAGCAAGTTCTGTGATTCCTGCCACAACTTTACGGCGGTCGATCCCTACTGTTGGGACTGTCACGTGGTACCCGAGGAGGCCCTGTGATGAAGAGCAGCAGACGAGGATTCCTCAAGTTTGCGGGCCTCTCCGCGGTGGGCGTGGCGGGTTCCGCAGCAGTGACGACCCGGGCATCGGAGGAGGGCGGACACGAGCCCCCGGCGACCGAAGGCAAGCGTCTGGCCATGGTCGTCGATCTCCGAAAATTTTCGAAGAACGACGAGCTTCTGCAGAAATGCATCGACGCCTGCAATTCGGCGCACAGCATTCCGGACTTCGGTGACGACCCCAAAAACGAGGTCAAGTGGATCTGGACGGAGAAGTTCGAAACCGCGTTCCACTCGCAGGAGTTCCACTACATCCGCTCAGATCTCAAGGAAAAGCCGACCCTCTTGATGTGCAACCACTGCGACAACCCGCCGTGTACGCGGGTGTGCCCCACCCAGGCAACGTGGAAGCGCGCGGCGGATGGCGTCGTGATGATGGACTGGCACCGCTGCATCGGGTGTCGCTACTGCATCGTTGCCTGCCCCTACGGTTCGCGCAGTTTTAATTGGAAAGACCCCCGGACCGCCCCCAATCTGGCCAATCTCGGATCGGAGTCGTATCCGACGCGGATGAGGGGTGTTGTCGAAAAGTGCACCTTCTGCGACGAGCGCCTGGCACGTGGTGAGCAGCCGGCCTGCGTCGAGGTGTGTGAGAACAACGAAATCGTCTTTGGCGATCTCAACGACCCGGAGTCGGAGGTTCGCCAGCTGCTCTCAGAGCATCTCGCTATCCGGCGCAAGGCCGGTCTGGGTACGCAGCCGGAGGTGTATTACATCGTCGAAGATCCGCGAACGCTCCTGGAGATCGCACCAGCGGCCGAGGTCTTTGAAGGGGAGGAGGGTGGCCATGCTTGAGAAGGCACTCTCGGGCGGAAAGACGTATTGGACGTGGATTTTCGGTCTGCTGGTGGTGATCGGCGGCGGTGTCGCCTGTTGGTTCTGGCAGTTCTCGGAAGGACTGACCATCACCGGTCTGGGCCGCGATGTCGTGTGGGGCTTTTACATCGCGCAGTTCACCTTCCTGGTCGGGGTGGCCGCTTCGGCGGTGATGGTGGTTCTGCCTTATTACCTCCATAACTACAAGGCGTTTGGCAAGATGACCATCCTCGGCGAGTTTCTCGCCATTCCAGCGGTCATCATGTGCATGCTCTTCATCTTTGTCGACATGGGCATGCCGAACCGTATTCTGAACGTTTTTCTTTACCCGTCACCGCGCTCGATGATGTTCTGGGACACCGTTGCACTCAGCGGCTACCTCGTACTCAACGTCGTCATCAGCACCTTCACCCTGTCGGCGGAGCGGCGCGAAGAACCGCCTCCGAAGTGGCTCAAGCCGATCATCATCCTTTCAATCCCGTGGGCGGTCTCGATCCACACCGTCACCGCCTTCCTCTACTCCGGTCTCGCCGCCCGACCCTTCTGGTTGACGGCGATTCTGGCGCCGCGCTTTCTCGCCTCGGCCTTTGCGGCCGGTCCGGCAATCCTCATTCTCCTGGCCTTCTTTGTACGGAAGGTCTCGACCTTTGATGCCGGCAAGGAGGCTATCGACACCCTCGCCAAGATCGTGACCTACGCGATGGCGATCAACGTCTTCTTTGTGCTCATGGAGGTCTTCACGGCTCTCTACAGCAATATTCCCGAGCACGTCAGCCACTTCCAGTTCCTGTTCATGGGTCTCGAAGGAGAAAATACCCTCGCCCCGTGGATGTGGCTGTCATCGATCCTCGCCATCATTTCGTTGATCGTGCTGGTCAATCCTAAGACCCGCAACAACCACAACTGGCTGCTCTTTGGCTGCATCGCGGTTGTCTTCTCTCTGTGGATCGACAAGGGCCTCGGAATGGTCATCGCCGGGTTCGTTCCCAACCCTCTCGGCCAGGTCGTCCATTACTGGCCGACCCTACCGGAGCTGATGATCAGCTTTGCGATCTATGCGATCGGTCTGCTCGTCCTGACGGCGCTGTACAAGATCGCGCTTGAAGTGAGGGGACAACTCAAAAAGGCAACGACGAATTAGGAATTTTGAATTCGGAATTCGGAATTAGGAATTGCCCCCGCCACCCGGCGCGTTCCGGGGGCGGGGGTCTTTTTTTAAGGGGTGGCGAGCTATGGACGATGTAACAAAGAAGATCGTGATCGTTGGGGCGTCGGCGGCGGGGTTGCGGTGCGCCTGCCGCCTGCGGCGGTTGCAGCCTGAATGGTCGATTACGGTGGTGGAGGCCAACGAGGTCTTTTCGTACGGCGCGTGCGGCCTTCCCTACGTGCTCTCCGGCGATATCGAGGAGCTCGGCGCCCTTCGGCGAACGCCCTACGGCATCGAGCGCGATGAGGAGTACTTCGCGGCCATCAAAGGTGTCGATGTTCGCGCGCCCCTCCGAGCCACAGGGGTTGATGTGGACGCAAGGACCCTGTTCGTAGAGGGCCCCGACGGCGGCGAGGAACTCGAGTGGGACGAATTGGTGATCGCCACCGGGGCCTCGCCGAGGAAGCTCCCCGGGCAGCCCGACCACCCGAGGGTCCACACCTTTCACACCTGGAATGACGTCAAACCCCTCAAGATCGGGCTGATGCGTGGCGAAATCGACCACGTCGCAGTGATCGGCGCCGGGCTGGTGGGATGCGAGCTTGCCGAGGCCTTCCACAGCTTGTGGGGAGCCGATGTGACCTTGATCGAGGCCGCTCCCCACCCCCTGCCGGAGATCCTCGATGCGGAGCTCGGCGCGGTTGTGGCCCGCCATCTCGTGGGCAACGACGTCCGGGTCGAATGCGGTCGTGCGGTCGAGGAGATCACCGCCACCGATGACGGCGTCACCGTTCGCGCGGGTTCGCTCAACGTCGAAGCTGATGCTGTGGTCGTAGCGGTCGGGGTCACACCGAGGGTCGAACTCGCGGTCGCGGCGGGCGCCGCCATCGGTCCGAGCCGCGCGATCCGGGTGGACGAGAGGATGGCCACCACAGTGCCCAACGTGTGGGCGGCCGGCGACTGCGTCGAAAACCGCCACGCGGCGTCGGGAGGGCCGGCCTATCTGCCCCTTGGATCCCTCGCCAACCGCCACGGTAGAGTCCTTGCAAATATCCTCGCGGGTCGAGAAGACTCATTTGGCCCGGTGGCGGCGGCGACTGCGGTCAAGGTCTTTGATCTCAACGTGGCGGCCGTCGGTTGCACTGCGGCGCGTCTCGGGGGCGACGGACTCGGTGTTCGCAGCGTGTGGATCAGCACCGAGGACACGGCCCACTACTGGCCCGAGTCGAAGCTCATCCTCCTGGCGATGGTGTACGACCCGTCGTCGCAACGGGTGCTGGGGGTGCAGGGGGTGAGCGAGGAGGGAGAGGTCGCAAAGAGAATTGACGTCGCGACCCAACTCATCCTTCGCGGCGCGACGGTCGACGAACTGGCGGCCGTCGAGCATGCCTACGCTCCACCGTACGCGCCGGCGCTGGATCCCCTGGCGGTGCTTGCGATGGCCGCGCAAAACCAGATTGACGGTATCGAAGCCCTCTCTCCGCTGACCGATCTGCGAGTGATGACAGTCCTCGATGTGCGGGTGCCCGAGGAGCGGGCGGAGAGGCCGGTGGCCGCGAAGAATCTGATCGAGATCGAAAGCGGCGAGCTTCGCCAACGGGCCGGTGAGGTGCCCGCTGGTGACGTGGTGGTCGTGTGCGCCCATGGCACCCGTTCCGCCGAGGTCGTACGGTGGCTCGCTCAACCAGGGATCACTGCGCGATACCTCGGGGGCGGCACCAGCTGGAGAGCCAGAACCCCAGCTTTGTGAGTTGTTTACGAGACCGTTTCATAAACGTAACGGTGGAATTGACCCGGTGCGTGGTGTTACAATTCCGGAACTGCGGCGGTCTGCCGGTGCACTCCGCCCGAGGAAGGTCAGATGTACCCCGTTACCCTTGAAATCAAAGGCCGACGCTGTCTGGTTGTGGGTGGCGGTGGGGTCGCCCTGCGCAAGATCCAGGGGCTCGTCGAGGAGGGGGCTCGCGTCACCGTCGTGGCGCCGGAGGTCGTGGAGCCCATCGCAATCATGTTTGAAAAATCCGAAATCGAGCTTGTACAACGTGTGTACCAGGGCGACGCTGCTGCGGGCACCTGGTCGCTGATCATCGCCGCCACCGACGATCGCGAGGTCAACGAAGAGGTCTTCCGCCAGGCCGAGGAGCGCGGCATCTGGTGCAACGTCGCTGACGTCCCTGAAATCTGTTCCTTCCACCTGCCGGCGAGGGTGCGTCGGGGGCCGTTTCAGATGGCCTTGAGTTCTTCGGGTGAGGCGCCATTTGCAGTGGCGAGGCTGCGCCGGTTGTTGGAACGTCGATTCGGGCCGGAGTGGGCCGAGTGGCTCGATGCGGCCGCCCGTTTCAGAGATACGGTGCGAACGCTGGACCTCAAGCCTTCGATCCAGAGCGAACTCTACGACAATTTTTTCGAGGCGACGGTCGACGGTGAGCGTCTGACGGCGCGGGTGCCGACCGAGGCCGAGGAACAAGGCTGGCTTCAGATCGATGTGGATCACAGGAAGACCACCACGCCCCCTCCAACCGTGACCGCTCACGGATGCCGGGAGGCTCGGTCCGGCGAGGGTTTCGTCGCCTTGGTGGGAGGTGGCCCCGGATGCCCGGGGCTGTTGACGGTGCGTGGTCGGCGCCGGCTCGCGGAGGCTGACGCGGTGGTTTTCGATCGCCTTGCTGCGGGGGCCCTTCCTCCCGATCTGGCGGCTGACGTGGAACTCCACCCGGTCGGCAAGGTCGCCGGCAACCACCCGATGCCGCAGTCTGAGATCAACGCGCTGTTGGTTCGTCTGGCGCGGGAGGGCAAGCGGGTGGTGCGGCTGAAGGGCGGCGACCCCTACGTCTTCGGCCGCGGCGGTGAAGAGGCCGAGGTCCTGGCCGAGGAAGACATCCGGTTCGAGGTCGTGCCGGGCGTGACCTCGGGGATCGCAGCCCTGGCGTGGGCGGGTATTCCAGCGACCCACCGCCAGGAATCGGTTCGTCTCACCCTGCTGACGGCACACGAAGCCATCAAGGGCGACGGTCCCCAGGTTCGATGGGACCTCCTGGCACAGGATCAACACGCCACGCTGGTGGGCTATATGGGGGTCACCGCACTGCCGACGGTTGTCGAGCGTCTACTCGAGGCGGGGATGGCGCCCGACACACCTGCGGCCATGGTGCAGCAGGGAACCACCGCAGCCCAACGACAGGTGGTTTCAACTCTGAGCGAATTGACGACGGCGATCGAGGAGGCCGGCCTCGAACCACCGGCCCTGTTTGCCATCGGCCCTACGGTTTCTCATGCAGAGAATCTCGATTGGTTCAGTTCAATGCCCCTGGCCGGAAGGCGTCTCGTAACAACTGCGAGCAACGCCAAGATCGCCACGATGCTCGAAGACCACGGGGCCGAGGTCGTGATGCTGCCGATGCCGGTGACCCCGGCCGCTCGGGTGGTGATGTCGGTTTCGCCATTGTCGGGGTGTGTGGTTCGCAGTCGCGCAGAGGTTGACTGGCTGGATGATGAAATCAACAACCCGGGCTGGACGCCAACCTCGACCGCCTGGTGTCTCGGGCTCGAGGCCGCGAACCGGGCACGACAGCGGGGCTGGGTGCGGATCGTCGAGCTCGCCGAGGGGATGGACTGTGACGAACTGGTGGCAAGGATCGCGGAGGGATCATGATGGTCGCCACCGAGCGTGGTGACGCGGCGGGTCGGCGGAGACCGTTGGCCGGCCGTGGAGTCTCGTGCCGATGATCAAGCTCGGGCTTCGAATCCGTTTCTTCCTTTATTCCAACACCCTGATCGCGGTGACGATGACACTGGTGGCGGTGCTCGGCACCATCCATGAGCGGAGGACGCTGTACGAGGCGATCGTCAGCCGCGGCAAGAGCCTCACCGAGGCGATGGCCATCTCCATCTCGGAGTTTGATCAGCAACGGTCGCCGAGCGAGGCCGAGATCGGGGAACTCACGGACCGGTTTGTTTTCGAGATCATGAACCGCAACCTGGATGTCATGCGGTACGTGATTGTGACCAATGCCGCCGGCATCACAACCCATGCCTCCGGCACCCAGCCGGTCGGTCGGGTCTTTGACCGGGCGCTGACCGGCGGTAACTTTCCGTTGCAGTTGCCGGAGTTCGAGGATCTGGTGGTGGACGGCGAAGAGGTACTCGAGGTGCGGACCGTTCTGAGTGCCGCCGACGGGTCGGAGGGCGCTCTGGCGGTCGGCTTTTCGCTGCTGCCCATCGAGCGCAAGGTGCGCGACGTGGCCGGCCAGACGGCGCTGATGGCCTTGATCCTGATGCTCGGCAACTCGATCATGACCGCCCTCTACGTGGAGACCCTGATCCGCCCGATGCTCAACCTCAATCAGATGATGAAACGCGCCGGTAAGGGCAACCTCGCCGTGCGCGCGCCGACCCGGCGCGGTGACGAGGTGGCCGAGCTGGCCGAGGTCTTCAATCGCATGATGGACGAGCTCGAAGCCTCCCGCGAGCGCGAGGAGCTGCAACGGGTCCAGCTCGCCCACACCGAAAAGATGGCGGCGGTGGGCACGCTTGCAGCGGGGGTGGCGCACGAGGTCAACAACCCTCTCGCGGGGGTTTTGGCGAGCATTGAAAACATGGTCGACAATCCCGACGACCAGGAGATGCGCGACCGCTACCTTCGGCTCATCGCGGATGGCCTCAAACGCATCGAACGGACGGTGGCAAACCTCCTCAACTTCGCGCGGCCACGAGAGATTCTCCTCGAACCGACATCCGTCAACCACAATCTTCGCCACGTCGTGGAGCTTGTGGGATATCAGCTGCGGGCCCATGGGGTCGAGGTCGAGATGGACTTTGACTCGAGCCCCGCGGTGGTCGAGGCCGATCACTTTCAGATGGAGCAGCTCTTTCTCAACCTCGTTCTCAACGCCCTCGATGCCATGCGCGAAGGCGGCACCCTGTATCTGCGGACCCGCGTTCGCGGCGGCAAGGTGATGGCCGAGGTGCGCGACACCGGTCACGGTATCCCGGCCGAGATTCGTGACCGGGTCTTCGATCCCTTTTTCACCACCCGCGAGGTCGGCGAGGGCACGGGGCTCGGGCTTGCCGTCAGCGGCAGCATCGTCGCAGCCCACGGCGGGAAGATCGAGATCGAGACCACGGTCGGTCGCGGTACGACGTTTCGTGTCATCATGGCCGCGATGCCCGGTGAATGGGACAAGGACCAGTTGTGATGAAAATCTGTGGACACCGCCTGCTGATCGTCGAGGACGAGCCGCTCCTGCGGATCACCATGGCGGACGCCCTGCGCAAGGAAGGCTGGGCGGTGGACGTCGCCGAGGACGGTGTCAAGGGCGCGGCCCTCTTCGAACAGCACCAGCACGATCTGGTGCTCTCGGATCTGGTGATGCCCCGTCTCGGTGGCATCGAGCTTCTCAAACGCATCAAGGCTCTGAGCCCCGACACAACGGTGGTGATCATCACTGCGCACGGAACGGTGGACCGCGCGGTGGAGGCCATGCGCGAGGGAGCGACCGATTTCATCGCCAAGCCGTTTTCGATGGCACAGCTGGTGGTCCGCCTGAGCAACGTGTGTTCGGTGCGGATCCTGCGAGAGCAAAACGTTCGCCTGCAGGCTCAGCTCGAGCAGCGGTTTTCCTTCTCCAACATCATCGGCAAATCAAAACCCATGCGCGAGGTCTTCGAACTTATCCGATTGGTCGCCGATTCCGATGCCTCGGTGATCGTCAGCGGTGAGAGCGGCACCGGCAAGGAGATGGTGGCCTCGGCGATCCACTTCAATTCGTCGCGCGGAGCCAAACCCTATGTGCGAGTGAGCTGCGCCTCGCTGCCCGAGTCTCTCATCGAGTCGGAGCTCTTCGGTTACGAAAAAGGGGCGTTCACAGGCGCCAGCGAGCGGCGAATCGGTCGCTTCGAAGCGGCGAGCGGCGGCACGCTCTTTCTCGATGAGATCGGGGAGCTGCCGCTGACGTTCCAGGTCAAACTGCTGCGGGTCCTGCAGGAGCGGCAGATCGAACGACTCGGCTCCAATCGTCCGATCGACGTGGATGTGAGAATCGTCTCGGCGTCGGTGCGCTCTCTCGAGGAGGAGATCCGCCGGGGCAGGTTCCGTGAAGATCTCTACTTCCGTGTGAATACCGTGGCGATCGATCTGCCGCCCCTGCGCGAACGGACCGAGGACGTGCCCCTGCTCGCGGAGACGTTCCTACAGGAGTTCGCCTCAGAACGAAAGCGCGAGATCGAGGGATTCACCGACGAAACGATCGAGAAGCTCGAAAGCCATACCTGGCCCGGCAACGTCCGCGAACTCCGCAACGTCGTCGAACGCGCCGTGCTCTTCTGCCGCGGACCGATGGTCACTGTCGATGAGCTGCCGCCGAACATCCGCGGCGGTGGCAAGGGGATGGCTGCCGACGGTCCCACACCGGTGGTGGCCATGCAGACCGCCGTCGAACGCGCCGAGGTGGAAGCCATCTGCAGCGCTTTGGCGGCCACCCAGGGCCGGCGCGCCGATGCCGCCGAGTTGCTCGGTATCAGCCGCAAGACCCTCTGGGAAAAGATCAAACACCTGGATATCGTGGTCGATTGACGGCCATTTCCTATCCCGATCCTATTCCCGCACGTTCGAGAGCGCCCGGTGCTCACATCGCGCTTCCCGTGAGGAGCCACCCTCAACATTGTTGGCCCGAATCATCTCGCCGACCTGAATGTGCGAACGTCCAACAATGTTGAAAGTGGCACCTCCGCCGCACGCGGCACGGTTCCACGCACTTGTGAAAATCACCACAACCACATTTATACTGTCCCCGTGAAGGGTGGAATGGTGCCATGAATCGGCTGCTGACGGTGCTCGGCGTGGTGGCGGTTCTGATCGGAGTCGTGCCGTGGGCAGGTGCCGACGAAGAGGATTCGGCTGAAAATTCCCTCCGGGTCTTCTACGACAAGGGGTTCCGGTTCAATTCCAGGGACGGCAAGTTCGCGCTGCGATTGAACGGCCTGCTCCAGGTCCGACACACCTATGTCGATTACGATCCCGAGACCCGATACAACCAGGAGGACTACTCCAACTTCTACGTACGGCGGGCGCGTCTTTTTTTCTCCGGGCACGCGGGCAGCCCTCGTTTCACCTTTCTCTTCCAGGCTCAGTTGGAGCCGAACCAGGGGCTCAACGCCAACGACTTGTGGGTCGAATACGAGTTCTCGGACCTGGTTCGACTCGGGGCAGGCCGCAACAAGATCTCGTACGGGCTCGAGTTCATGAATTCGGGCTCGGCGCTCGGGATGGTCGACCGTTCGGTGCTCAGTGGCGAGACCGACATCGATCTCGGTGACCCGTCGCTTCCGGGACCGCGGTATCCAGGAGGCGGGACCACTCGCTTTGGTCTGAGCTGGATAGCCGATACCGGGTTCGCGACCGGTGGCCTCAACCTGTATCGTTCGCAGGGGATCCAGCTTCGCGGCCA
>RCNF010000015.1_pt1 | contig 64262 bp, 60 predicted proteins | sample 2041311 | NCBI WGS metagenome assembly RCNF01 (sample SAMN09708228, study PRJNA481090) | Marine sediment metagenome, whole genome shotgun sequencing project. | biome: marine sediment; feature: ocean; material: sediment; isolation source: Sewage treatment plant 2 marine sediment (STP2) ...
TTCGCAGTTACCTCTTTTGAAAAAAAGAGAATTGAGCCCCGAAGCAAATGCCTCGGGGCTTTTTATTGCCCGCTGGATTCAAGCTGTATAGTGGTCCCGCTGAGCAATACGGCACTTTGCTGTCATACCGAGGTCCGAACAGCAGTATCATCGCAACAGCCACTCAGGAACCACGATGAAAAAACTACTCGCGCACCTTGTCTTCCTACTCTTCGTTTCCGCATGCGGGCAATCAGCCACAGATTCAAATGGCGGCATGTCGACGCCGGCCGGACCTGCGGCAGCAGTTGATATCGATGTTTCGGTTTACGCCGACGCGCTCGCAAACCCGGCACGACCCGCGGCTGATCGAGAGCGCGACGCGGGTAGAAAGCCGGACGAGGTTCTCAAGTTCTTAGGCATAGGGCCCGGCATGGCGGTTCTGGATATGTTTTCCGGGGGCGGCTACTACACTGAAATCATGTCTTACGTCGTCGGGGAACAGGGCACTGTCGTTGCGCAATCGAGCAAACCTTACCTGAACTATGTTGGCGAGGAGTTTGAGCTCCGCCACGCGGACAACAGGCTGGCAAATGTAGACGTGCTGATGGCCGAAAATAATGAGCTACTGCTTGAGGCCAATCAGTTTGATGCGGTGATAATGATTCTCTCTTATCACGATATTTACTACGAAGATCTCAGCATCGAATGGAACATGATGGATGGGCCGGTATTTCTGGCCGAGATCATGAAGAGTCTGAAGCCCGGCGGTATCGTTGGCATTGTCGACCACGCGGCGGCAGCGGGCGCACCCAGCGAGACCGGCGGTACCATTCACCGCATAGACCCGGCGTTGGTGATTGCGGAAATGCAGGCCGCAGGTTTCGAGCTCGACGCACGCAGCGATATTCTGCGCAACGCAGACGATGATCTACAGAAATCTGTGTTTGCAGAGGACATCCGCGGCAAAACCGATCGCTTCGTACTGCGCTTTCGTAAACCCCACTAACGCAGCTTTGCGCCACTACCGGTGACTGCCAGTCACCCGACCGCTAACAGTGGAAAGAGTCACGTACTTGCAGTTGCACGGACCCCGTCTTAGTCTGACAAGCGACGCCCAGCGGAGATCGGCAATGCGACGTACACCCATTCTTGTTTTGTGCCTGCTGCTTGCGGCATGTGCACCAAAGCCGGCCAGTATCGAAGAAGCCAGTATTGCTGAATTGCACGACCAAATGCAGCGCGGCGAACTGACCTCAGAGCAACTCGTGAGCTGGTATCTCGACCGAATCGAGGCTATCGACCGCAATGGTCCAAAGCTGAATTCGATCATCGAACTGAACCCTGATGCGTTGCAGATCGCTCGTGCGCTCGACGAGGAATGGAAAGAGTCGGGACCGCGTGGACCCATGCATGGCATTCCCGTTGTGCTAAAGGCGAATATTGATACCGCCGATCGAATGCATACCACGGCCGGATCGCTCGCCCTGAAGGATCACGTTGCCAGCGACGACGCATTTTTGGTTAGTCGTCTACGTGATGCGGGCGCGATCATTCTGGCTAAGACCAACCTCAGCGAGTGGGCCAATTTCCGCTCGGAAAATTCGAGCAGCGGCTGGAGCAGTATTGGTGGGCAAACCAGGAATCCTTATGATATCGCGCGAAATCCATGTGGCTCATCCAGCGGCTCGGCGGTCGCTGTCGCGGCAAGCCTGACTGCGGTTGCGATTGGGACCGAAACCAATGGTTCGGTTGTTTGCCCGGCGGGAATCAACGGTATCGTCGGCATCAAGCCAACCCTGGGTATTGTCAGTCGCGGCGGAATCATTCCGATCGCACACAGCCAGGACACCGCAGGCCCGATGGCCAGAACAGTGCGCGACGCGGCAATCCTGCTTGGCGCTATGACGGGTATTGACCCGGATGATCCTGCAGCGCCGGACATCAATACGATTGATACCAGTTACACCGCAAATCTGACCGCCGATGGCCTGCGTGGCAAACGCATCGGGGTGATTCGTAGTTACTCTGGTGCGGGTCAACTCGCCAAAGTCGAAGCGATTTTCGAAGCAAGTATCGCGACCCTTAAGGCCGCAGGTGCTGAAGTGATTGACCCAATTGAAATCGATACTGAAGGCATGGGAGAAGCTTCCTACGAAGTCTTGCTGTATGAGTTCAAGACGGACCTTGCGAGTTACCTTGAAAAATCCGGCGCACCGATTAAGACACTTGCTGAAGTCATAAGCTTTAACCAGGAGAACGCCGCATCTGCGATGCCCCTATTCGACCAGGGAATTCTCATTCTGTCGGAATCCAAAGGTGACCTTACCGATGAGGCTTATCTGCAGGCACTACAATTGAGCAAGAAGCTTGCGACTGACGGACTGAATAATGCAATCGCCGAACACCAGCTCGATGCGCTGATCGTGCCAACGAACAGTCCGGCATGGATGACAGATCACGTCAACGGCGACAATTTCAGCGGCGTCAGTAGTTCTTCACTCGCTGCGATATCTGGCTATCCAAACATTACCGTACCGGCCGGTTATATTGCCGGTTTACCGATCGGCATGTCGTTCATCGGGGCCGCCTACAGCGAAAAAACGCTAATCGAAATCGCCCACAGCTTCGAACAGGCGACCAGCGCCCGGCACAAACCCGATCTCGATTGACGGGTTTCACAGAATAGGCGTATCGAACCAGTCATCGCGGCGTTTTGCGAACTGGTCAGCGGCCCGGCTTCCGATTTACTGGCCTAATGAAAACCATGTTTAAAGCTATTCGCATTTCGATACTTCTGTTTGTTCTGCTTTTTGTTGTGCTCAACACCTGGCTCAGCCAGTCGCGCAGCACTGATTGGAACAACAGCCTGTGGATCAAGATCTACCCGATAAATGCGGATGGCAGTGAGGCAAGTGTGAAATATATCAGCACACTGGATACTCGCGTTTTCGAGCAAATAGAGGCCTTTGTCGCCAAGGAAACTGAGCGCTACGGTGTTTCGCTGGATCGTCCACTTCGTGTTGAGCTCGGCCAGCCAGTTACCGAGCAACCCCCTGCCATTGATGAGAATTCCAGTTTCTTGGGCGTCATGGTCTGGTCGCTAAAGATGCGCTGGTGGGCATCGAGTGCGACCAGCGATCAGGATCGCATCGAACCCGATGTACGAGTATTCGTTCGTTATCATGATCCAGACCATGGCTTTCTGCTGGAGAACTCGGTGGGTCTGCAAAAAGGCATGATCGGCATCGTCAATGCCTATGCAAGCCGACGCAATTCAGGCAGCAACAACGTCATTATCGCGCACGAGTTTTTACATACGCTTGGCGCCACGGACAAATATGAACTTGCGAGCGGCCAGCCCACTTTTCCCGACGGACTCGCCGAGCCGGAGCGCTCGCCGCTGTATCCACAACGATTCGCCGAAATAATGGGCGGCCGAATCGCACTGGCAAAGGACGATGCGGTTATTCCCAAGAGCCTCAAATATGCGCTCATCGGGCCGCTTACCGCTCAGGAAATCCGCCTGACCGACTAGCCGCTGCCGGCCACAGGCAGCAGCGCAGCTTTTGCTCGGTCCGTAGCTGAGCTACGCTGCCCAGATGAGCAGCGATAATTCCGAGTCACTCGCCAGTGAAAAAATCCGCGTCAGCGTGCCCGGTCGATTGCTTGTCGAGGCGCTTACCTTTACGGCGAAGCGTGGCGAGTTCATTGCGGTGCTCGGGCGCAATGGTGCCGGTAAATCGCTGCTGCTCATGACTCTGGCTGGTCTTCGCGAACCTGATGACGGATGCGTCACTTTGCTCGGCAAAGATGTTGCAACGGCGCCGAGGCAGGAGGTTGCTCGGCACCTCGCATTTTTGCCACAGGTCACGGACGACGTATTTCCTGCATCAGTGATGGAAACGGCCCTGATCGGCCGACACCCCCACATCGACAGGCTTAGTTGGGAAACCGCCGCCGACTACGCCATCGCCAACACTGCGCTGGCCTCAATGGACCTTGCTGAGCTGACTACCAGGGACGTGCTGACACTCTCCGGTGGTGAGCGACAACGTCTTGCTCTTGCACAGACTCTTACGCAGACACCCGATGTCTATCTGCTGGACGAACCGACCAACCATCTCGATCCACAGCACCAACTGGATGCATTGCGTATTTTCAGAAATGCGGCTGATAACGGTGCGACGGTGATAGCCAGCTTGCATGATGTTAATTTCGCAGTTCGTTATGCGGACCACTGCCTGCTGTTGTACGGAGATGGTAGCTGGAATTTCGGCAATTGCGACGAAGTCCTTACCGCAGCAACACTGAGCAGTCTTTATGCAACTCGCATGGAAGAAATCAGCTGGCGTGGGCGCAGTTTGTTCGTCGCCGCTGAGGAACGTGCTGCCCACTAGCCTATGACTCCCTGCAATTGCTGCAGGTACTGAGCATGTAAGGATGCGTTCGCAGCCAGTACCGAGCGCGTATCGAGATCAACCGCCGCGCCGTTCAGGTCGGTAAATGTGCCGCCCGCTTCAGAAACGATTATTGATAGCGCCGCAATATCCAGGATATTGACGTCGGACTCGATAACCGCCTCAATCTTTCCGGCCGCCAGGAGATGATAGTGATAGAAATCGCCGTAGCCGCGAATCCGATCAGCTCGCGCAACGATTGCGCCAAGTTCGGACCACCCGGAACTGCCGGCGAGCGACTTCAGGTTACCGGTCGAAACAGCCGCGCGGTCTGCATCTGTAATAGCGCTTACCGCCAGTTTCTCGCCATTTAGCCATGCCCCGCTGCCCTTCTCCGCCCACGCCAGTTCATTGAACATGGTACCGCTGGATACACCCAGGATGATCTCACCCTTATGCATCAACGCGATCTGCGTCGAGAAGAACGGGTATTGTCGAACAAATCCCTTGGTGCCATCGATAGGATCTACCAGCCACAGAAACTCAGCATCTTCCTGCGTGCGGCCAGTTTCCTCGCCATAAAATCCGTGCTCAGGAAAACGATCAAGAACTATGCGGCGAATTTCCTGTTCGCACTCCACATCAGCCTGAGTCACAGGCGTCATATCTGCTTTCGTCATCACTTCGAAGTTACCAGCAAAGTAGCCACGGCTGATCTTTGCGGCAGCATGTGCCGCCTGCATCGCAATGACCAAATGCTCTGAGGCGTTCTCTGGAATCGATGAGTTCAAAGGTTCTATCCTGCTGTTGCGCGTAGGTGAACCGCGCAACTATGGCCGCTCGGTGCTAAAGACTCAAGCAGAAAACTCACTGCTTGACTGGGCAGATGAGCCTGCCTATCTTAGATCGCACATAGCCCACGACCCGCAGGGCGAAACTTTCATGAGCACTCTTTAATGGGCAACAGGCTTAGCAAGATATACACACGTACCGGCGATGATGGCTCCACCGGCCTCGGTGATGGCAGTCGCGTCGCCAAGGACAGTCCGCGTGTTGAGGCATACGGCACTGTCGATGAAGCAAACAGTGCTGTCGGCGTTGTTTTGGCCGCCCCTGCCATACCGGAAAATGTTCGCCACTGCCTGACCGAGGTGCAACATGATTTATTCGAGCTCGGCGGGGAGTTGTGCATACCGGGGCACAGCGCAATCACCCAGAAGTTCATCGACCGACTTGAGTCGGAACTCGACGAATTCAATGAAGATTTGCCGGCGCTAAAAGAGTTCATACTGCCCGGTGGCGGCCAGGCAGCTGCCGCCTGCCATCTGGCAAGAACGATCGTTCGCCGCGCTGAACGTCGGGTCGGCACATTAGCCAATATTGAGGCGGTGCGGCCTGAGGCGATTCAATACCTGAATCGCCTGTCAGATTTGTTATTCGTCGTTGCCCGCGTACTAGCGCGTGGTGAATCCGGGCAGGAAGTTCTCTGGAGTCGTGACCGCGACTAGGCCGCTATTTGCTCGCATCGCTTACGCGTTTTTTCATCAACACAGCACCTTCCGGACACAAGTCTGAAAATTCCGGCGTTCTGACTATCGACTCAGGCGCACTGGCACGACTGGCCGCCACGAACCCGAGCCGGTCAAAGAACTGATCTGCATCGATTGTCAGCAACCACAATTCACCAAGCCCCTGTGCCACTGCCTGAGTTTCCAAAGCGTCAACCAGAGCTTGGCCGAGACCGAGTCCACGACGACCCGGGTGTACAACAAGTGAACGCAAGAGACCAACCTGGCCGAACACCTCAATGCCGATGAGGCCAATGACGCCTGTTGCCTGTTCTGCTACCAGGAAGCCCTCCAGATGATCAATTGTCAGGTCCTCGACAGGCAGTCCCGCAGCTGTCAACAACAGACAAGACTTGTGATAGTCGTCGGGTCGGGCCCGCCGAATATCGAAGTCGTCGTCATTCACTGAGAGTCTTTAGCCAGTGCTCTGCGTTCACGCGCTGTTTGCAGAGCAGCACAGAGTGCTTCTCCGGCAACGATCACTCGCGGCGTTGCCCGACCGACTTCGTCAGCCGGCAGCAAGAAATGATTGCCATACCTGTTTGCAGCGATGTGTGGCCAACGACTCCATTCTGCGAACGCATCGTCGCCCGCATCGGTGCTTGCCAGCATAACCTCGGGATCCAGATCAATGACCGCCTCAACGTCAATGGTTGGCGCCAGATCACTTAGGCCAACGAATACATTGCGGCCGCCACACAGTTCTATCAGTTCGCTCACGTAGTGCTCGCCATTGACCGTGTACAACGGTCGACTGGAAATTTGATAGAAAACGCTCAATGGCTCTGCACCGCTGAATTCATCCCGCAGCGCCTGAAGTTGACTCTGATAAACCTTTGCGACCGTGGCTGCGGCGTCGCCATGCCCCGTCAATTCACCGATCCGCAGCAGCGCGGCTGCGATATCTTCAAGACCGCGCGTGCGAATTGACTCGACGCGGTATCCCATCCCTCGGAGCTCATCCACAACATGCGCCGGGGTGCCGCTCTGCCAAACGAGCAGCAGATCGGGCTGCAGCAGCGCCAGCTGCTCATGATCAACCATGAATGCGTCGCCTGTCAGCGGCAAATCCAATGCTTCTGGAGGGTAATCAGAATAAGCGCTGGCACCAACGAGACTCTGACCGGCTCCGGCGGCGAACACCAACTCGGTGAGATTGGGTGCCAGCGTTACAACGCGACTTGCGATCGGCAATGCATCAGTCTGCTCGAGCTCAACGCTTGTTCGAGCCGTATCGCTGCAAGCGGTCAGAGAAGCACAAACAAGTATCAGGGCGACAACGCGCCCTGCCATCATATGGAGAATCCGTACAGCGTCATCGCGGCGATGACAACAAACCAGATCAGCAACAAGCGAAACACCAGTCGATTGGCAGCAGCTGCGCCGCGAATAGCACGTTCCGTCAAGCTCTCACCATCCTCATCGTGCAAGGCAAGCGCACCAATACCGACTCGAGCGAGCAAGTCTTCACTGTATTGCGAGGGCAAGCTACCGCGTTCAGGGGACGGTGCTTTCCAGGCTTGCAAGGCCGCATCGAAATGACCTGCCACAGCGTATCCGATGGCGGTCAATCGAGCCGGTATCCATGCAAGCCATCCATGTAGCATCACAGCGGCATCACCAATATGCGACGAAGCATCAGGGCCCTCACCTCGGTTCGCGTTGAATACAGCGCGTCGACGTATCAGGTCTGTCACCCGGTATGTCCACGCACCCAGCGGGCCCAGCAGCACGAACCAGAACACGACTGCGAACAGACGATTATTGGCCTGTACGCAAACTGCCGCTTCGACCACACTGATTCGCTCAACAGGATCGCTCGGCACGTCACCTTCAACGATTGCCTTCGCCGTGTTGTGCACCAGTTCTTCGTCGTCAGTCTCCAGCGCCTTACAGTATTCGTCAACGTCCTCACCGATATCTTTCGGGCCAAGCGAAAAGAACAGCACTACGATTGCGAGTGCGAGATAGGGAAAACCGAGCAGTGCATCACCCAGACTCAACGTGATGATGAACACCGGCAACGCGAGTAGTACCGCGAGCAGCAAAATCGGGATCAGAGCAGGCCAGTTCGAAAATCGCTCTGCCACCTTGAAACCGTAGTCAATAATTCGATCAAGCCAGCGTAAGCGCCGAAAATGGAATAGATGCGTGGCAACACGCTCAATGATCAGGCCGATTAACAAGGCAATCAGGTTCATGTTCGTTCAGCTCACTCGTTTGCGTCGATATCGTGGCCCGCTTCGGGCACGTCGTCATTAAGCTCATCATACAATCGTAGCCAGTCGAAAGCAGGCCCAGGATCGGTTTTTCGGCCGGGTGCAATATCACTGTGCGCTGCGATGTGGCGGGCAGAAATATCCGGATACGCCTTCATTAGCGCCCGGATGACACGGGCAAGCACAGTATATTGACGATCGTCGTATGGCACCTCATCTTCACCTTCGAGCTCAACGCCGATGGAAAAATCGTTGCACGTCGTTCGACCGCGAAAACAAGACTGGCCTGCATGCCACGCACGGCGGTCACAAGGCACGAACTGCACCAGTTCTCCATCTCGCCGCACCAGCAAATGGGCCGAAACTTCCATGCCGCGGATTTCGCCGAAATACGGGTGCGCATCCCAATCCAGGCAATTTGTGAACAGCTGCTCAATTTGCGACCCGGCGTAGTCGCCGGGAGGCAGGCTGATGCCATGCACGACAATAAGCTCCGCAGCGAAGCCAGCAGGACGTTCATCCTGATTAGGGCTGGGGCATTGTCGAGCCGACTCAATTACCCCGTTTGCGCAAGTTAAGTTTAAATAGTCATTCATAGCGGACGCTGCCAGTCAGTGCCGGAGTTGCCTCCTGAGCGTGGAAAGACGATAGTCGTCGTTGAGACCATTGGCTGTCAACGCCAAGCAGCAGGATCAGGACGCTCGATGCACCGCACCCGACTATTTCTTCACGAAACACTGACACCGAATTCAGAATTAGAACTGGGTGCCGACCCGGCGCGTTATCTCGGTCGCGCACTGCGCCTGAAGGCCGGCGATCAGTTGACGGTATTCAACGGTCAGGGTGGCGAGTATGTCGCAACCATTGTCAGTATCGCGAAATCGACCTGCGTACTCGCCATAGGCGAGAAGATTGAGACCGCAACAGAATCGCCGTTGAAGATACATCTGGTGCAGGGAATTTCCCGCGGCGATCGCATGGATTTCGTAGTACAGAAGGCAACAGAGCTCGGCGTCAAAAGGATAACCCCGATTCTCACCGACCATGGCGTGGTCAAGCTGGACGAGGACCGCGCACTGAAGCGTCGCGACCATTGGCAGAATATCGCGGCAAGCGCCTGCGAACAATCTGGTCGGGTCCGGCCACCTCTGGTCGACGTGCCGATTCACTTTAAAAACTGGTTCGGCAGCAGGAGCAAAGAAGCAGATATTGACATCATCCTGCGACCGGATGCCCATGTTCCACTAGTGTCGATTCCCGCTCCCGCCACCAAGATCTGCATGCTAATCGGGCCCGAAGGTGGTTTTAGCGACAATGAATACGAAGATGCCGAGGTCGCGGGTTGCACCGCAGTCACATTTGGCCCGCGGATTCTGCGCACCGAGACAGCCGCCGTCGCTGCGATAGCAGTGGTGCAATCCATGTGGGGAGACTTACGCGCCTGATGCGCGACTTGCAGAGCGCTCAGGCCTGCAGAGTCTCTGCGACCAGCATTTCTTCCAACGCATCCAAATTTGGAATCAGCGGAAACTCGTTGATCATCTTGACACGACACAAGACGGGCGCACCTTCAGGCCAGCCTTCGGTCGCATCAAGCTTCAACACGTCTCGATTGACGCGAACCAGCTGCGGAAAGCCCTGCGTGATCACACCGAAAAAGCCTGACTTCAGTTGTCCGGTACTCGATGTAAAAACAACGATTCGTGTTCGGCCAGTAGCAACCGGCACTTCCTTGCCTATCGTACCTTCAAATGAAACGACTGGTAATTGCCGTCCATTCCAGTTCACCATACCAAGCATCCAGTCGTGCGCACCGGCTTCCTGATCAGGTTTTGAGTAGCGCACGACTTCGGCGACACACGCTCGCGGCACAATCAGCCGATCTTCGGCCAGCGGCACAAGCAAGCTATATAGCTCTTCGACTTCAGTGCTCATGTCAAACTCTTCCCTTGTTCCTCAAGGAGCCGCTGGATCGCATCGAGCAGCTGTGCGTCCTGATACGGTTTACCCAAATAATCGTTGACGCCTAGCTCGATCGCTCGCGCCCGATGTTTGTCACCAACGCGTGAAGTAATCATGATAATCGGTACATCGGCAACCTGGTCGTCATTGCGCACATGCGACGCAAATTCGTAGCCATCCATGCGTGGCATTTCGATATCCAGCAGGATGATATCGGGCTTGTGGTCCTGCAACACGCTGATGGCGTCAAGTCCATCCTTCGCAGTCACGACGCGCATGCCGCTGCGCTGCAATACTCGTTCTGTAACGCGGCGTACCGTGATGGAATCGTCAACCACCAGAGCAAGCGGTCGATCATCGGCCGGCACTGGTGCTGCATTCTTGAGTTCGACAACCGGAGCACCAGTACGCACTAACGCGGTGACATCGAGAATCAGAATGATGCGACCATCACCAAGAATTGTCGCTCCCGAAATACCTCGTATGCTGGTCAATTGCGGTCCAACAGACTTGACCACGATTTCGCGACTCGCCAGCATCTCGTCAGTCAGCAATGCTGCCGAATATTCGCCCGCTTTGACCAGAATAACCGGCACAAATGCCTCGTCTTGCGGCAGCTGCGCTGGCTGGCCACCGAGATACATGCCGAGATGTCGGAACTTATAGGTCTGCTCACCGTATTCATAACTTGGCTCACTCTGACTCAGCAAGCTCTCGAGTTCTCTGCGCGGGATCCGCGCGACGCCTTCAACCGATGGCAGCGGCAACGCGTAGACCTCATCACCGGTGCGCACAATAAGCGCCTGTGTGATCGCCAGCGTAAACGGCAGGCGGACCGTGAAGTTCGTTCCCTGCCCCGTAACCGAGGAAATGCGTAGCGAACCACCCAGCTTCTTGATTTCGCTCGCGACGACATCCATGCCGACACCGCGACCGGCGGACTGCGTAACTTTCCCTGCTGTGGAAAAGCCTGGTGTCAGAATCAGCTCCATTATCTCTTCGTCTGACACCTTGCTTTCAGGCTTCAGCATGTCGAGTTCGTAGGCCTTGCTGCGAATCGCGTCAACGTCCAGGCCAGCACCATCATCTGAGACATCAATAACCATTTCCGAACCTTCGCGATGCAGGCGAATCGTAATTCGCCCCATGGCCGGTTTGTCATCAGCCTGTCGCTCGTCGGGCGATTCGATGCCGTGCACAATAGCGTTACGCAGCATGTGCTCAAGCGGCGGCAACATTTTGTCGAGTACCTGACGATCAAGTTCGCCTGAAGCACCCTCTACTGCGAGTTCTACGCGCTTGCCAGCTTCGTCGGCAGCCTGTCGAACCAGACGCGTCAATCGCGGCACATTGCGCTCGAACGGCACCATGCGCGTTCGCATCAACCCGTCCTGCAATTCAGCCGTAACTCGCGACTGTTGCACCAGCAGGCCCTCGGCCTCAGTGGTCACCGACTGCAGCAGTTCCTTCAGGCTGTTCAGGTCACTTGCCGACTCCGCGAGTGCGCGCGACAACTGCTGAATATTTGAATATCGATCGAGCTCAAGAGGGTCGAAGTCGCGCGCAATCAACGTATCCTGATGGCCGTGCATGATCTGCGCTTCTGTTTCGATCTCGAGTTTTCTTAGTTGCTCACGCAGGCGACTAATCGTTTGCTCGAGCTCATCGACATGAAAATTGATCGTGGTCACCTGCTGGCTAAGCCGCGAGTGATAAATGCTGATCTCGCCCGCTGCGTTCAGCAGATCCTCGAGCAGCTCCGCATCGATGCGTGCGAACTCCTGGCGCTGCTCGGGCTGACGTAAAGCTGTCGGTCGAGTCGGCTCCGTAACTTTGGGCCGAGTGATCGTTTGTGGTCTCGGCTCTGGCTTCGGTTCGGGCTTCGGCTCTGCTGGTTCCGGTTTTGCCGGCTGCGGCTCTTCCTCAGTGTCTGGTTCGAGCGTCGGTTGTGGCGTTTTTGCCTCTGACGGCTTTGCGATGAGAGCCAATTCGTCCGCAAGTGGCGTATCAACAATAACCATGCTCACGGTGTCTTCCGGCTCGATCGTGAACGCGCCTGGTTCCGCTGCTACAACCCCGGTCTTCTCGGTCGCCTCTTCAACATCGGCGTCGTCAGCAATTTCGAAGCCAGCGTTAGCCTGCTGAATTCGCTGTTCCAGGTCGGTCGCCGACTTGACCGCCTTGCTGGCAATTACGGCATCTCGCATACGATGCAGTTCATCAACACTTTTCTGCAACAAATCCTCAACAGCCGGGGTTGCCTTGATGCGTTGTTGATCCACAGAAATCAACAAGGTTTCCAGTTCGTGACTCAAATCACCCATGGCCGTAATTCCGGCCATGCGAGCACCACCTTTCAAGGTATGCAAAAGTCGCTTGAGCTCATCCATTGCTGGTCGGGAATTCTTGTCTTTACACCACTCCAGCAAGGAATTATCTGCGGCCTCGAGCAGCTCGGCGGACTCCTCGGTAAAGATGGCCGCGATTTCTGCATCGTATTCGGCTGCTTCGGGCGTCTCTATCTCTTGCACGACGTCCGGCTCCGGAGCCACCACCAATTCTGGCGGCGGTGCGGCGGCTACCGTTCCGGGCGGCTGTACCGCATCTGAAAGCCGGGTCAGGTGTGCAATCAACGCCGTATAGTCGGCGCGTGTGCGTTCTGGTGTATTGATATCAGCCACAATGGCAGCGATCGCGCGCGAGGCGGCCTTGAGCCCGTCCAGTCCGGATTGTTGAAAACCAACCTTGTAGTCGTAAACGCGACGCACGAAACGATTAAGAATGCCCGCTACTGCAACACCGCGTTCTACATTGGCCATGTTCGCGCTGCCGTGCAGCGTGTGACAAGCCCGATACAGCTTATCGGTTACATCGAACGGTGGTCGGTGCCCCGTGCAGGCCTCGAGGTAATCTGTGATAACCGCAAGATGGCCCGCGGTCTCTTTGGAAAAGATGTCGAGCAGCACTGGGTCCATTTCCAGACCGACGTCAGCTTCCTCTGCAACGGGTTGTTGTTGCGTCTTGATCATCAACACGGCTGCATTTGGATCGCCGGCTGCAAATGCGTTTGCTCTCGCGATCAAGAGACTGATATCAGAGCTCGGGTCAGCGCCGACCTCCAACTGCTCAACCAGTTCCGGAACGGCACCTGTGGCCTCGACAATAAAGTCGACCATGGGCGGTGTACGAACCATCGTGCGATTGATCAGCCTGTTGAGCAGGTCCTCGATGCTCCAGCAATACTCGCCGATGCGCTCTGCACCCACCATGCGACCGCTACCCTTTAAAGTATGGAATGATCGCCGGATCGTGATCAGTGTTTCCATATCATCCGGTGCATCGCGCCACGCGGGAATGTTGCGTTTGATCGAGGCGATCTCTTCCCTCGCTTCTTCAATGAAAACTTCCAGAAGCTCGGGATCGAGATGCTCAGCATCCTCGGCGATAACCGGTAGCGGCATGACCTCAGTTTCGAGCCCAGCCGCGGCAGCCGACTCTGCATCCGCACGCGCCTGAATATCGGCTTGAGCGATCTTCATCGTCGCAGCGACGTGTGGCTCGTCCTCCTCATCCTGCAGCAGACGCTGTTCGAGATCACGCAGAACGGTGAGACACGCTTCCGCATTGTCGAGCATGTACCACGGCTCAGTGCGACCCGCTTTCACCGTTTCCATGTAGTACTCGATACTCACTATCGCGTCGGCAAGGCGATCCGTCTCTTTCTGTGTCAGACGCGCCGGCCCACCGCCGCGCAGCGCCAACATGATCAACTGACCCAATCGCTCCACGACTTCCATCGCCCGCGTCTTGTTCAGCATCATCAGACCGGCATTGATGCCACGCACCAGCGACGGAATACTGTCGAGGCCCTGAGATCCGGCTCGCGATGCCAGGCTCTGTCCAACCGTTTCTTTAATGCGTGCGAGATTGATAATGCACTCGCGCATGACCGATTCGGCAACCTGCTTATAATCCGCAGCTTCCTGCGGCGGCAGCTCCACCGCTTGCCCGTCAGGTCCTGGCGGTGCGGGCGTGATGAGGCGCACCAGCTGCTGGTCCAGACGGTCCTCAACCCGCAGTAGTGTTGATGCTATATCAAGAATGACCTGATCATCGGCGACGCCGCCGCGCTCTACAACCGACTTCAGGCGATCAATTTCACCTTCGATATCGCCACGCAACTCACCCAGGCCGAGAACACCGAGGGTATCGCTAATCTTTTTGAGTAACTCGAGCTGTGGCACCAGCTCCGATGAATTGTTCATGCCCGTACGGACATAGATATCCAGCACGTCTTTTACCCGGCCGAGATCTTCCCGGATGGCGGACGCGACCGTGCGCATAAGATTGACGCTAGGCGCGGACAACGCTTCACGCGCGTGTTCTACTTGTTCATCACCGGGCAATAATTCAGACAGACCAAATGCAGCACGGATTTCGCTAATCCGCGTCCCGGCCGTGCTTGAGCGCGCGACGTAATACAATAGATTGTTCAGCAGATCGTCAACAGGATGCTTGTCAAACGCCGTTACGCCTTCGTCAATCAGCCGTTTAATTTGACGGTCGGTCTGGCCAAGCAGTCGTTTCAGCGCGACCGAAGTTTCCAGCCCGCCGTCTTGCAGTGATTCAAGCACCGCACCAGACACCCACCAGAGCTGGTACATATCGTCGCGTGTTGCCGAGGTTTCAAGCGCGGCCACAACGTTCGACAATGTCTCAAGATGACGCTTGGTATTGCCCCCCTTGATCCAGCCGAGCAAGGCGAGCTGAAATTTTGGTCGCAAACGAGTGGCAACAACGACTGGATTATCACCGCTGCCGCTACGGGCTTCGCTGCGATTATTGCTGCGACTCGGCGACAGATTCAGCAGCAACAACGTGCCTTCTGACAACAAGGGTTCACCACGAGCAGCACGCAAGTCGTTGAGCATCGGCAGCAGGACAAGCGCGATATCGCGACCCCCTCCGAGCAAGCGTTCAATATAGGTCGGCAGCTGTACCATCGAGCGAGTTAGCGCGTCCAGGCCATCTTCCCGGCCCTTTCCAGCTCGAAGCGCAGCCAGGTACTTGCAGCCACTCTCCATTTCTTCGGCAAGCAGTGCCGCGCCATAGGTTTCGGTGATTCGCAGCGCACCACACGCCTGATGCAAAAGCTCTGCCGCACGAATCAGTGCTGCGGAGCCGCCACGACCATCGACGCAATCTTCGAGCGCGAGGTGTGCATTACGGAGGGTCTCCATAAGCTCAGCACTGATGATCGCGAGGCCGCGAGCTGAATTTTGCTCACGCCCGCCGTCGGTCACCTGCTCTTGTATGCCCGTTTCGCCTGTCATCGGTCTTTAGTAATCAGCCTGAGTTCTTGACCCTCGGCGAGAGCCGCTGGATTCTTGTGAATGACAGTAAATTGCACCGCTAAACTCATCGTCAACCAACCTCAGCCCGTCCGCCAGCATTCTTGGCGAGAACGTCAGATGACGTCGACGACAAAGTGCGCACCTGCAATGCTTCATTGGGCAAAGTAAATCCGGCCACAGTTTTACGCAGCTGCGAAGCCAGTTCTGATAGTTTCGAGATGGCCGCGGCGGTCGCTGTCGTTGCCTTGCCTGTTTGCTCACTGATCTCACGAAGCTTCGTGGTTCTGCGTGTCACGTCTGCCGCGGACCCCGCCTGCTGTCTGGCAGATCCGGATATATTCTGCACCAGACTCGCGATCTGATTTGAAACCTGCTCGATCTCGTCGAGCGCGGCACCCGCATTTTCTGCGAGTAACGCACCACCAACCACATCCGTTGTGCTGCGCTCCATGGAAACCACGGCTTCATTTGTGTCCGCCTGAATCGTACGAACCAGCACTTCAATCTGCTTGGTCGCATTGGTCGACCTTTCCGCGAGTCGTTGCACCTCGTCGGCAACCACGGCGAATCCGCGACCCGCCTCGCCTGCCATCGAAGCCTGAATTGACGCATTCAAAGCGAGAATATTTGTCTGCTCCGCAATGTCGTTGATCAGCTCAACGATATTGCCAATTTCCTGCGAGCTCTCGCCGAGGCGCTTTATTCGTTTTGACGTTTCCTGAATCGTTTCACGAATGGCGTTCATGCCGTCAATTGTTCGACGCACCGCTTCGCCACCTTTGTGCGCAACCTCAACCGAATGTCGAGCAACGTCGGATGATCGCTCCGCATTTCCTGACACCTCTTCAATCGAGGCCGCCATCGACACAACCGACTCAGTCGCCGCGTTAATTTCGCGTGCCTGATTGTCGGCAGCGCGCGCCATGTGCGCCGCTGTATTCTCAGTTTGTTTGGCGGCGGAATCGACCATGATCGCCGTTTCGTTCACGGTCGCCACCAATTTTCGCAGCTCTTCAATTGCAAAGTTGAATGAATCAGCAATCGTCCCGGTGATGTCTTCCGTTACCGTCGCAGCAACCGTCAGGTCTCCGTCTGCCAGGCTGCCCATCTCATCCAACAGCCGAAGAATTGCCTGCTGGTTGCGGTCATTCTGTTCCGCCTGCTCGTTTGCAGTCCTCTCGAATTTCGCTGCCCCGCTGTTCAGTACAACCAGCACAATCACCAAAATCAAGGCAAGAAATATCAGACCGAGAGGCAACCATGGCGTCTGCATTACTTCAGGCAATACGCTAACTGAACCTGCGCCGCCGATAGCATTGCCAAGATTGGCCGCACTGGCACGCAATTCGTCACCTACGTCCGTCAGCCCGGCTACCTGACTCACGCTGCCATTGATTCGGTCAACCTGTATTTCAATATCCGCCAGATGACTGATGATGGGAACTAGTGCTACCTGTCGATTCTGTTCGCTCAACGGCCGTACATCGAGCTGTGTAGGCTCGCCCGACAATGCATCGCTGACTGACCGCAGGAATGCGACATTCTCGGCAATACCGCTTGCAACGGTTACCGCATCGGGATTTGTCGTCAGACTGTCAGCGGCTGTAGCAACGGCGGCGGCGCGTTGTTGAAACTCCTGGATCAGTGCCGTACTGCCGGATTGACTCAAAAGCTCATTCGACAGCTCGAGCATCGGTCCCACATTGCTGACAATTTTTGCTGTAGCGTCATTGACTGCTTCGACGTCATCACGTCGTTCCAGGATGCGCGGTGCCAGTGACTCGAGTTCCTGCCATTGGCTTGAGCTGCCTGGCACACCGGGTCCTGCGGCACGCCGCAGCTGGGCGAGACGCTTGACGCTGACGTCCAACTGGTCAAAGGCACTGTTTTCGCCCGCCAATGCCTGGTCAGCCTGAGACGGAATTGCCTGCGACAAAGCAGCCAGCTCAGCCACAGACGGATTACTACTTCCAGCCTGCAGGAACGCCAATCCGGCGGCCGCGAGCAGCGACAAGACTGTCGCTATCGAGACGGCCCTGAAAGTGGAGGATGTTTCATTTTTTTTGGCCATTGGTTTCTATAACTCTATGTATATGACGTTGTATCTTTGACTCAGTCTCTGCCGAGGCTTCGCAGCGGTCTGCTAATCGGACGCTGCCTGTAAAAATAAGTTACTTTCGACGAATTCGGTCAGATTGAAAGCTGGCCACATTTCGTCATTACGCTGATATGCCCCGGTCAGAAATCGATCACATCGCACGATCGTCTCCGGCCACTCATCAGTGAACTCATGCTCCGAAAAACGACGAAAACCGAGCACTTCATCAACCACCAGTCCAGCAGGCACTTCGCGATGATTGATCGAGATAACCCGCGTGGAACGGCGCAAGGTTGTCCTGCCGCTGCCGAGCAACAACTTGACGTCAATCAATGGCAACAAGTGTCCACGCAGGTTTGCGATACCCAGCATCCAGCGTTTAGCGCCCGGAACACGTGTCATTGCTTCCGGTAGCATCAACACTTCACGAACCTGCTCGCGGTTCGCAACAAACTGCTCTTCTCCGATACGAAAACCAACACCAACCCACTCGTCAGGAAGCCCTGTGCCGCCGGTCCCGGGGTGTACTTCACGACTGCGGCGCTCGATCTCCTTCAGCAGCTCGAACGGCTGCTTTATGAGCGAAGCAAGGTCGATTGGCTCGCTCATTCAGGTGGCCATCACCGCATGAATCATCGCAACCAGTTCTTTCTCCACGACCGGCTTTACGAGATATTCGACCGCGCCCTGGCGCATGCCCCAGATCTTGTCAGTTTCCTGATCTTTGGTAGTAATCATGATCACGGGAATACGCGCGGTGTCGGGATCCTGCGTAAGCTTTCGCGTCGCCTGGAAACCGTTCATTCCGGGCATAACCACATCCATCAATATGCAGTCAGGTCGGGACGACTTCGCTTGCCGCAGGCCTTCCTCACCATTGTCAGCAACCATAGTTCCAAAGCCATTCTTCTCGAGCATGTTTTGAAACAAGTGCAGCTCGGTTGGCGAATCGTCGATTATGAGAATAACTGCCATTAAAACTTCCTTTGCAGTTCATTGAAGTAGGTCATTAGTAGGATCTTTCTAGTTAAGCTGATTAGAAATTGCGCCAAGCAGTTCGTCTTTTGTAAAGGGTTTGGTCAAATACTGTTCGGACCCCACAATGCGGCCACGCGCTCGGTCGAACAGGCCGTCCTTGCTGGAGAGCATGATGACCGGCGTTTCCTTGAATACCTTGTTGTGCTTGATCAATGAACAGGTTTCATAACCGTCGAGACGCGGCATCATGATATCCACGAAGATCAGGTCCGGTTGATGATCAGCAATCTTTGACAATGCATCGAAGCCGTCAATCGCGGTAAATACATGGCAACCCTCCTTGGTTAACAGCGTTTCGGCTGTGCGGCGGATGGTCTTACTGTCGTCGACAACAAGTATCTTGAGGCCACTCAAACTTCGGGATGCGCTACTCGACACCGGATTTCCTCTTGCTCAGATAAATTCTAAATCAATCGGGCCGCGTCGCACTTGTGGCCCAGTCCCAATAATCGTTATTAGTACGATTCTTCTTCAAGCTATTTGTGTGCCTGCAAATTGCCGGATTCTACTGGCGCTCATCGCGCCTAAGCCACTGAACAAAAGCCATTTCGAGCCACAAGATGTCCAGCCAAGCCGACTTGTACCATATTGACATAACTCCCGCTACGACGCCCGCCGCAGACGAAAAAAAAGACCGAATATCAAGGCTTACGGACAGCTTCTTTACTGCGTTCGCAGAATCCTCGTGAATTGGCCAAATTGCTGCCGGCAGGTCTCGCGATATCCATTCTCCGGCTACAGCGTGGCTCGATGTGTCTGTATAGTTGCTCGCCTCGACACCAGCAACGGAATTAGAAGCACACAATGGCTACCAGACCACTTCGTATTGGCGTGGTGATGGACCCGATAGAGTCCATCACGCCAGCAAAGGACAGTTCACTCGCAATGCTTCTTGAAGCTGAGCGCCGCGACGCGGAAATTTACTATTTCCAGCAAAAAGACCTGAAACTGCTCGCCGGCGTAGCGATCGGTCGATCACGGCGCCTGCGAGTGCGCGATGACTTGTCATCCTGGTTCGAATTGGGCCCCCATGAAGATAGGCAGCTTGGCACACTGGATGCGATCCTCATGCGTAAGGACCCGCCGTTCGACATGGAGTACATCTACACGACTTACATTCTTGACCGCGCCGAGCTCGCAGGCGCACTTGTCGTCAACCGTCCGCAAGCGCTGCGCGACATGAACGAGAAAGCTTACACAGCATGGTTTCCCGACTGCACTCCGCTAACCCTGATTACTCGCTCGATGCCCGAGATGAAGGAGTTTCTGGCCGAGAACGGACGCATCGTTGTCAAGCCGCTGGACGGCATGGGTGGCAAATCGATTTTCGTTATCCAGCAAGGCGACAACAATGCGAACGTTATATTCGAGACGCTGACGGATTACGGCCAGAGATTTGCAATGGCGCAGGTTTACATCCCCGAGATTTCACTCGGCGACAAACGCATTTTGCTCATTGATGGCGAGCCCATACCTTATGCATTGGCGCGCATCCCGTCCGCGGATGACAATCGCGGCAATCTCGTGATGGGCGCCGTCGGCAAGGGCCAGGAATTATCGGACCGCGATCGTGCGATTTGTGCCGAAGTTGGCCCGGTGTTGCGTGAGCAAGGCGTTATATTTGCCGGCCTCGACGTGATTGGCGACTATCTGACCGAGGTCAATGTGACCAGCCCCACAGGAATTCGCGAGCTGGATCATCGCTTTGACCTCAATATCGCCGGTCTTCTGTTCGATGCCATTGAGAGTCATTTGAACTAGTCATCAGTGACTTGTGTCGCATCGCAGCGTGCCATCAATGGTTAGAATTATTCCCCGTGGCACAAACAGCTATTCCCATAACCGGCTGATTTTTTACAAAATATGGGCGCGCGAAGACCGAATTAAGTAAACTGAGTAACAAATCCGACACCGCAGAACGTTGACCCGACTATGGCCAGCATCGCATTGAGTTCAGAGTCGCTGGACGATATACAGCTCGTCGCTGATGTAGCCCCTGACCGGCTGCCGGCGATGTTGTTTCTTGCGGCACTCATCCACGGCATTCTGATTATCGGCGTTACCTTTAACGCTGAGATATCCGATCAGTTCAACAAAGCGATCTCGTTGGAAGTCACAATAATCGCTGACCCTGACCAGAGTATCGACCGACCTGACGAGGCCGAGTATCTGGCGCAGGTCAGCCAGCTTGGCGGTGGCAACACGGCGGATCAAGTGCGCGCATCGGCGCCTTTGCAAAGCGCGTCGCCGATAGACAACATCGGCCAGGAGGATGGTCAGGGCCTGCTGGAATCGAATCAACATGAGCAGTCTGCAGATCAGGTTCTGTCTGCCGAGAGCGAACAGGATCTCAAAGTGGCCGACAGCCCGCGCGAGGATCCGCAACCTGACCAAAGCACCGCAATCGCGCTCGAGTCGGGCAGCGATCTGTCATTGCCGTTGCCACAGGCCGATGGCGCGACGCTGCTGATTCATGACGACCGGGCACGACAATTGATCATTAGCGCCGACACTCGCGAATCAAACATTGCAGCTTATCTCGACCAGTGGAAACGACGCATTGAAGCCGTTGGCGACGAATATTTCCCCGAACTGGGCCCGCTTGAGGGCTTAACCGGCAGTCCCACCCTTGAAGTTGCCATCGCTGCTTCGGGACAACTCACCGAAGTTATCATTCGAAAGTCCAGCGGCTCCAAAGTGCTCGACCAGGCGGCAATCAACATACTACGTCGCGCCTCACCGTTCGATCCGTTCCCCGCTGAGGTTCAGGCCGACTACGACAGTCTGCGGTTCGCCTACAAATGGTTGTTTACTGAGCAGGTAACTTCCGCTGCAGCGCAGGCTGAATAGGCAGACTTACTGCAACGTCGGGTGCAATTCACCCTGGATTAACCGGCCTGTTGTGTCGGACACGATCAGAGCCGATACTAGCAATATGGAAATCACTGGCTCACTGACAAATCAGTTGCTGATCGCCATGCCTGGAATGGAGGACCCCAATTTCAGCAGCACCGTGACGCTTATTTGTGAACACACAAGTGAGGGTGCGCTTGGCATCGTAATCAATCGACCTTTGACGCTGCAGCTCGGCGGACTATTGCGACAAATGGATGTCGCCAACGTCAGCCCCGACGTCGCGCTGGAGCCCGTTCTGATGGGTGGACCCGTTGGACAGGAGCGGGGTTTCGTCTTGCACGATGCCGAACAGTGCTATGAGAATTCGGTGGCCGTTTCCGATGCTATTCAGCTGACTTTATCGCGCGACGTCATCGATAAGCTCGCAATAGGAGAGGGACCGAAGCAATCCCTGGTGGCGATTGGCTACGCGGGCTGGCAGGCAGGTCAGCTCGAAGACGAAATGCTCGCGAACTCATGGCTAAACGTACCGGCCAGCCCCGACATCGTCTTCGAAACGCCGTTCGAAGACCGCTGGGCCTTGGCTGCCAACAAACTGGGTATCGATATCAGCCAGATTTCTCCCGATGCCGGCCATGCCTGACAACGCCGGACCCGAGACCATTCTGGCCTTCGACTTCGGTCTCAGGCGCATTGGTGTTGCGGTCGGGCAGGATGTCACTGGCTCAGCCAGCCCGCTTGGCATTGCAACCAATAGCGATGCGGGGCCTGATTTTACGGTAATTTCCCGGTTCATCGAGGAGTGGCGGCCAAATCGTCTGGTGGTGGGCATGCCCGCCCACGCTGATGGCTCCCCATCCGCTATTCACGATCATGTACTGGCCTTTATTGATGAGCTCGGTCGCTATGAACTACCCGTTGCGACGGTGGATGAACGGCATACATCCAAGCAAGCGGAAGCGGTGCTGAAGAACGCCCGCGCTGCAGGTACTCGAGGTCGTATCTCGAAGGCGATGATCGATAGCGCAGCCGCGGTCTTTATCGCCGAGCGATTTCTCGCTTCGCACACGTAGCGATGGCCCGCAGATGTCCGTAAACTTGCCACGCCATGAAATCGACCGACTCACATCAAAACCTGCCAGACGACAGCAGCCTGCAGCTACTCGCTGACGGCCGCATGCGACACCTCCTGACACTGCAGGGGCTGGACGGCAGCTTGCTCACAGAGTTGCTCGATGAGGCTGAAGCGTTCCTCAGCCCGATCGGCAGCGCTCCGGAGCGCCGTGTGTCACTTGCAGGAAGGACCGTCGCAAACCTGTTCTTTGAGCCAAGCACGCGCACTCGAGCCTCATTTGATCTCGCCAGCAGGCGGCTCGGTGCCGATGTCCTCAATCTCGACGTCAATACGTCTTCGCGCAAGAAAGGCGAGAGTATTCTGGACACGATATTCACGTTGCAGGCTATGCAGGTCGATATCATGGTCGTACGTGATGCGGGCGCGGGCGTGCCTGCCTATATCGCCCGCAACGTCAATGATCATGTCAGTATTCTGAACGCGGGCGAAGCCGATGTATCGCACCCTACCCAGGGCCTGCTCGATTTGCTGACGATACGCCGCCATAAAGGCGATTTCGAAGACCTTACCGTTGCCATCGTCGGCGATATTTTGCACTCTCGCGTCGCACGCTCTGCGGCTCAGGGTCTCACGGCGCTGGGGGTTGGCGAGCTGCGTTTGATCTCTCCACCTGCGTTGGCAGCAGACCAAAATGAGGTACCCGGCGCTATTATCAGCGACAACCTGGACGACGGCCTGAAGGGGGCCGATGTCGTCATGGCGCTCAGAATTCAGCGCGAGCGAATCGGCAATCTGGATGGAATTCCGGGAATCGATGAGTATTTTGCACGCTACGGCATTAGCCATGAACGTATGAAAATTGCAGCGCCGAACGCGATTGTCATGCACCCAGGGCCGATGAACCGCGGTATAGAAATCGAGTCCACGCTCGCCGACAGCACCGCCTCTGTCATTACGGAACAGGTAACGAACGGTGTGGCGGTGCGCATGGCCATACTCGAGCGGGTCGCAAAAACAATGGATTCACGTTGATCACCGCAACCCAGGCACATGCGCAGCGGAACCGCGGCACCATATTTGTCGAAGACGGTGAGCTGATCAGCAACGATACATTTCCTGGCGAGCAGTACATCATGCGCATACGTGCGCCCAAATGTGCGTCCGCAGCAAAACCAGGTAGCTTTGTCCACGTGCGCTGCGACGACACTCTGCCTATGCGTCGACCGTTGTCGATTATGCGAGCCGGGGAAGACTGGATTGAAGTGCTGTACAAGGTCGTCGGTGAAGGCTTGCATTTGCTTGCTCGCAAGGGACCTGGCGACACGGTCGAATTGCTTGGTCCTATCGGACAGGGCTTTACGCCCTCAGAGCAACGCCCGAATTGTCTGTTGATTGGCGGCGGCGTCGGCATTCCGCCGATGGTCTTCCTGGCAGATTCGCTACGGCAGCAACCGCAACAATGGAAGCCCTTGGCTATCCTCGGCTCTGAGCTGCCATTTCCGTTTACGCTGCAAGAGTCCGCTCTATCGACGCCGTGGATTAACACCGAGATCAATAGTGCGATGCCACTACTGGAGAGCTGGGGAATAACAAGCCGACTCACCAGCATGTCCGGCTTTGCTGGTTGCATGCGTGGCTACGTGACCGACATGGCTGATAAGTGGCTCACAAGCCTTGCCGACGACGATCTGAAGAAGACAGAAATATTTGCCTGTGGTCCCACGCCCATGCTCAGAGCCGTCGCCGACCTTGCGGCCCGATACGATCTGCCGTGTCAGGTTTCACTGGAGGAATTCATGGCCTGTGCGGTAGGTGGATGCGCCGGCTGCACAGTGCAGATAGAAACGCCCGAAGGTCCGGCGATGAAGCGGGTCTGTGTCGACGGCCCGGTATTCGAGGCCGCGACGGTCAACTGGGGGCTCTAGCCGCCGAAATTTATCTTGGCTTCCAGGTTGGCGCGAGAATCCGCATGCGTCATCGCCTCTTCGAGCGTAATCGAACCTGCCTTGTAGAGATCCAGCAACGCATCGTCGAAGTTCTGCATACCGTGCTCACCGCTTTCTTTGTGCGCTTCTTTCACTGCTGAAATATCGCCCTTGAGGATCAGGTCCTTGATGTGCGGCGTGTTCAGCATCAGTTCGACAGCAGCAACGAGCTTGCCGTTGCGTCCCCGCACCAGTCGCTGCGACATAATCGCGCGCAGGTAGTGGGCCAAATCCATGAAAATCTGGCTATGCTGCGCCTGTGGGAACAAGTTGATGATTCGATCCAGCGCTTCCGCCGCGTTGTTCGCGTGCAAAGTGCCGACGACGAGGTGACCGGTACCGGCCATGTCCAGTGCTGATTGCATGGATTCCCTGTCACGAACCTCGCCGATCAGAATTACGTCGGGTGCGGCTCGCATCGCACTCTTGAGTGCTCTGCCATAGGACTTGGTATCCAGGCCCACTTCTCGCTGATTAACAATCGACTGCTTGTTTGAATGCAGGAACTCAATCGGGTCTTCAATCGTAATAATGTGCGATGACGTCTTCTCGTTACGATGGTTAATCATTGCTGCCAACGTTGTTGACTTACCACAACCCGTCGAGCCGACCATCAGAATCAAACCGCGACGCAGCATAATCAGGTCTTTGATCTGCTGTGGCATGCCGAGTTCGTCCAGTGTTGGTAACTCCGCAGTGATGTAGCGCAAGACCATGGCAACATTGCCACGCTGATGAAAAACGTTTACGCGGAACCGGCCGAGACCTGGCTCGGATATCGCGAAGTCGATCTCAAGCTCGCGAGAAAACTCTTCAAGCTGACTCTCATCCATTAATTCAAATGCCGCTTGCTTTACCATCTTCGGCGTCATTTCCAACTTGTTGACCGGCATGATCTTGCCGTCAATTTTGATCTTGGCAGGCGTGTACGGCGCGAAGAAAAGGTCCGATGCCTTTTTTTCGACCATCAATTTAAAGAGTGGCTTGACGTTCATAAACTATAAGTGTCCGTGTGCAGCGGCTCAGAAAGTCTGAGCAGTGTCTTCTTCCAGGATTTTCAGGTTTTCGGTTTGCTGGTCAGCAATCGATGAGTCACGCTTACTCTCCAGCTTGATACGCAGCCTGAGTTCGTTCTTCGAATCGGCATTTCGCATGGCTTCTTCGTACGAAATTGCCGCCTCTTCGTACAAATAGAACAAGGCCTGATCGAAAGTCTGCATACCGAGACGGGTCGACTTGGCCATGATTTCCTTGATCTCGCCAACCTGTCCCTTAAAGATAAGGTCCTGAATCAATGGCGTGTTCAGCATGATTTCCATCGCGGCAATACGACCTACGCCGCCTTCGCGTGGAATCAGGCGCTGTGAAATAAATGACTTGGTGTTCAGTGACACATCCATCAGCAGCTGCTGCCGACGTTCTTCAGGGAAGAAGTTAATAATTCGATCGAGCGCCTGGTTTGCACTATTAGCATGCAACGTCGCCAGACAAAGGTGTCCGGTTTCAGCAAATTGAATCGCATACTCCATCGTGTCCTTATCTCGGATCTCACCAATCAGGATCACGTCCGGGGCTTGCCGCAATGTATTTTTCAAAGCTGCATGCCAGCTATCAGTGTCCACACCAACCTCACGCTGAGTGATCACGCAGCCCGCGTGCGGATGAACATACTCGACCGGATCCTCGATCGACACAATGTGGCCTCTCGAATTCTGATTACGGTGACCAATCATTGCCGCCATCGTTGTCGACTTACCTGAGCCGGTACCGCCTACAACAATTACCAATCCTCGCTTGTTCATCACGACATCTTTCAGGATGGGCGGTAGATCAAGCTCTTCAAGCGTCGGAATCTCCGTGGTAATCGTTCTCAGTACAGCGCCCACATGTCCTTGCTGGATAAATGCGCTGACGCGGAATCGGCCGATACCTTGCGGTGCAATCGCAAAGTTACATTCCTTGGTCGAATCGAACTCTTTGATCTGTTTGTCGTTCATGATTGAACGCACCATCATCGCCGACTGATCTGACGACAACGGCGTGTCGGTCGCCGGATGAATTGTTCCGTCGACTTTGATCGCCGGTGGAAATGCGGCCGTCAGGAACAAGTCCGAGCCTTCACGCTCTACCATCTTGCGTAGCAGATTTTGTGTTAGTCGTACCGCTTGTTCGCGTTCCATTGTTTCTTTCTCCTGTCAGGTCGACACTCTGGTCGTGCCCTTAGAAATTTTCCTTATGCACAGCCCTGAAGCGTGCCTCTTCCTTGTTGATCAAACCCTTCGCCATGATCTCCGCGAGGTTCTGATCGAGTGTTTGCATGCCTGAACCGTGGCCCGTCTGAATGGCAGAGTACATTTGCGCAATCTTGCCCTCCCGAATCAGGTTCCTGATCGCAGGTGTGCCGATCATGATCTCGTGCGCGGCAATTCGACCACCGCCGACTTTCTTCAGCAGGGTCTGTGAGATCACCGCACGCAGTGACTCAGACAACATTGAGCGGACCATGTCTTTCTCGGCCGCCGGAAAAACGTCGACAATACGATCAATGGTTTTGGCCGCGGAGCTGGTATGCAAGGTGCCGAACACCAGGTGACCCGTTTCCGCCGCCGTCAGGGCGAGTCGAATGGTCTCAAGGTCACGAAGCTCACCGATAAGAATGATATCGGGATCCTCACGCAAGGCCGAGCGCAAAGCTTCATTAAATCCGAGCGTATCGCGATGCACTTCGCGCTGGTTTATCAGCGATTTCTTGGATTCATGCACAAACTCGATCGGATCTTCAATAGTCAGGATGTGATCGGGTTTGTTGTCGTTGATGTAGTCCACCATCGCAGCAAGCGTTGTCGACTTACCTGACCCTGTCGGGCCCGTGACCAACACAATGCCACGAGGATGCATCGACACATCCTTGAAAATGCCTGGTGCGCCCAGATCATCGAGCGTCAGGATCTCGGAAGGAATGGTCCGGAACACGGCAGCTGAGCCGCGGTTCTGGTTGAATGCGTTAACACGAAAGCGAGCGAGTTTCGGAATCTCGAATGAAAAATCGGTCTCAAGAAACTCCTCATAATCCTTGCGCTGCTTGTCATTCATGATGTCGTAAACCATGCTATTGACATCTTTGTGCGTGAGCGCAGGCATGTTGACGCGTTTGATGTCGCCATCAACACGAATCATGGGTGGCACGCCACCCGACAGATGTAAATCGGAAGCGTTGTTCTTCACTGTGAACGACAGTAATTGGGCAACGTCAACGGCCATGCAATATCCTCAAAAATATGGGCGGCCGGACTTACCATAACCCGGCTCTAATCGAAGCCTAGTATAGCGAAGCAACCGGAGCAAAACGTGATTAGAGTCACGGAAAACCTGCCAAAAGTCAGAGATTTACTGGCCAGCGCCGCTACTGAGGCCGGCCGCGACCCTGCGGCCGTCAAATTGCTCGCTGTGAGCAAGAAACAGCCCGTTTCGGCCATCACAGAAGCGGCCGATGCCGGGCAGCGGGATTTTGGCGAGAATTTTGTCCAGGAGGGACTTTCCAAGATCACAGAAATCGACCGAAGTGAGCTTGTATGGCACTTTATTGGTCATCTGCAGACCAACAAGACTCGTGCGGTCGCCGAGAATTTTGACTGGGTGCACACGGTGGACCGGTTGAAAACCGCGCAGCGACTAAGCCGCCATCGTCCCGAATCACTGGGCGACCTGAATTTTTGTTTACAGGTGAATATAGACAACGAGCCCGGCAAGTCAGGGGTAGGCGCTGCCGAAGCACTCGAGCTTGCCGAACAAGTCATGGCATTGCCACGCATACGATTGCGTGGCCTTATGTGTCTGCCGGCGGTCCAGGAGGATTTTGACGAGCAGCGCAAAGCGTTTGCGCGACTCCGAATACTCAGCGAAGATCTCGCCGCACAAGGAACAACTCTGGATACACTATCGATGGGCATGAGCGGCGACTTTCGAGCGGCGATTTTCGAAGGGTCAACCATCGTGCGCGTTGGCACAGCAATTTTTGGTCCCCGACCACAAGACTAAAACCTAAGGAACGAGTAATGACCGAAAAGAGGGTCGCATTCATTGGCGGCGGCAACATGACCCGCGCGATTGCAGTCGGGCTAATCGCCAGCGGTTACCCGCCACAGAAGATTTCTGTTGGCGAACCGTCGGCGTTACAGAGAACATCACTGGCATCAGACCTGGACGGCGCGCACATTTCCGGCGACAACAACGCCATCGTGGCGGACGCGGACTGCCTGATACTGGCCGTAAAACCGCAGGTATTGCCTGGCGTCTGTAAGGATCTTGCGGCTGCCGTGCAAACATCACGACCGCTGATTGTCTCGATAGCAGCAGGTATTCGCAGCAGTGATATCGACAGCTGGCTGGGCGGCGATCTTGCCGTTGTCAGGGTTATGCCGAATCAGCCTGCACTGCTACGAAAAGGCGTGTCGGGTGTATTCGCCAACGAGCGCAGCAGCGACGCAGAACGAGAATTCGCCGGCACAGTCATGGCGGCGGTCGGAACGGTCGTGCAAGTGCCTGATGAGAGTGACATCGACGTGGTCACCGCCATCTCGGGAAGCGGGCCCGCCTATTTCTTCCTGCTGATCGATATGTTGTCGAAAACCGGGACGGACCTGGGATTGTCTGCAAGCGCGGCGCGCACGTTAGCCATTCAGACTGCGACGGGCGCCGCTGCGCTGGCCGCGGCAACAGACGAGCCTATGGAATCACTCATAGACAGGGTCCGGTCACCGGGAGGTACTACAGCCGCGGCACTTGATAGCCTGGAGGAACAGGACATACGTGATATCTTCAGCGTTGCACTAACTGCCGCAAGAGACAGGGCCGTGCTCCTGGCTGACGAGGCGAACCAATGACACCCGCATTAATATTCATTCTACGAACCGTCGTGCAGTTATTCCTGCTGGTTCTGCTACTGCGGTTTTGGCTACCCTGGTTGCGGGCCGATTTTCGTAACGCGGTCGCACAGGGAATATTGCGCCTCACATCACCTCTCGTCGTGCCCTTGCGCAGACTGATACCACCGATTGGTCGTCTGGATACAGCAACGGTACTGATTATTTTTGTCGTTCAGTATCTGGCCTTGTACCTTATAGCCACCCTCGTCGGCATCGAGCCAGGTGTCGCGCCACTCGCGATAATGACCTTGATTGAGCTAGTAATTTTGTCGCTGAACATCTTTTCATTCGCAATTCTCATATTGATCATTATGAGTTGGATTGCGCCCGGAACTTACAATCCCGCCAGCGCATTTGTCGGGATGCTTGCGAATCCTGTTTTGCAGCCGCTACGTAGCCGGATTCCGTCACTGGGCGGACTGGATATTTCGCCGATGGTTGCCATTATTTTGCTACAAGCATTGAAAATCTATTTTGAAACACTCAGACCCGCTCTCACTTGACGGTTGACCACCCACCCGTTGCCGAATGGCGTGGCGATGAACTGCTGCTGCGGATACGAGTACAAGCACGAGCCAGCCGCAATCAGGTGCTGGGCATCGACAATTATCGGTTACGCATCCGGACCACTGCAGTACCAACCGACGGCGCCGCGAACAAGATGGTGAGTCGCCTGCTCGCAAAATACCTTTCGGTAGCACCTTCCCATGTCTCGCTAATACGCGGCCACAAGCATCGCGACAAGCTGTTTCTCGTCAGCGGACGTCTCGTTATTCCTGCGGAACTGGGCGCTCTCACCCACAGATAGTTGCGCAGCTTGATGCTGATTAGTGCACTGATGGCCGGCAAATGGTTTATAGTCAAGCAGCCTCTAGATCAACCGGGACCTTGGCGAGAGCCGTATTCCAGGTCGAATCACAGAGCTGGCATTTGTTTACAGCCGCCGAAGAGCGAATTGAACGGGGAGTCAGAATTCATGATCAAGAGAAACTTGCTACTAACATTATCGCTACTTGGATTGATTTCTGCGTGCGGCGGATCCGGCAGCAGCGCCGACGTGCCGGATGCACAGCCCGCCGCTGCGTCATCATCAGTTATTGGTGATCACGTTATACATTTCAGCGCCCAGTCGACTGACCAGCTTCCTCCCGAAGTTGCACGCGCATACAACATCGTGCGCAGCAAGAACCGAGCGATGCTAAATGTGTCCGTATTGACCGCAGCCGACAACAGGCCGGTCTCGGCTGAGGTGTCGGTTAGAACGGTCAACCTTACCGGACAGCTGAAGAATATAACGATGCGACAGATTGATGAGCAGGATGCCATCTATTACATCGGTGAAGTGGCTGTCGCGAATCGCGAAACATTGAATTTCGACATCAGCGTTACTCCGGACGGAGTTGACACGGCATCGACGGTGAGGTTTCAGCGCCAGTTCTACACTGACTGAATTGTCGCGCAGGGCAGGTCATATTTTTTTCGGCGCGTCAATCAATAATTTTTCAAAAAACACGGTAAAAATAGCACGAAAAAGCACAATGCATGCTTACGCCGCTAGTAAACATGTGCTATTGTCGCGCTGATTTTGACGCGGGCGTTGCCCGTTTTTCGTATTTTTGAGGAGTCTGTTTTTCATGTCAGCGAATACCAAGAAGCCACCAACCAAGTCAGAAATTTATGCAACCATTGTTGAAGACACTGGTCTGTCACGCAAAGATGTCGCCGCTGTTTTCGAATCGCTTAACGGATCGATCAAGAAGAATCTTGGCGGTCGTGGCGCGCCGGGCATATTCACCATTCCCGGTTTGCTAAAACTGAAAGTCGTGAAAAAGCCGGCTAAGAAAGCTCGCAAGGGTGTGAACCCATTCACGGGCGAAGAAATGATGTTCAAAGCGAAGCCTGCTTCGAAAGTTGTGAAAGCAGCGCCGCTGAAAGCACTCAAAGATATGGTCTGATTTCGGACTGTATCTGCTCGGGATTCTTAGTCCCGAGTCAAAAGCCGGGCTTGCCCGGCTTTTTTGTGCGCGGGTTAATGCTCCACTACGAAGTCGCGAACCGCTTCGCGCACAATCGTCAGCTTGCCATGAAAGAAGTGCTCGCCACCAGCAACAACCAGCAGCTCCGGCCCTTCTTCGAGGCCATTGAGCCAGTCTATGGTGTCACTCAGGTCAACCAGTTCGTCCTCATCACCCTGCACAACCATCCATGGACATCGCGGCTGACCCTGAAGCCCGTTTGCGAATCTGGATATCGCGGGGGCCACGCTGATCAAACCCGCGACCTCTGTGACAACGGCGGCGCGAACCGCTATTGCGGCGCCGAAGGAAAACCCGGCGAGCCAAATGGGCCCCTCAACAACTTTTTGGCGCATCCAGGCGATTGCCGCCAGCGCATCATCCAACTCGCCCACACCATGATCAAATGTCCCATCGCTGGCCTCCGTGCCGCGAAAGTTGAAGCGTAGCGTCGCCAGACCCTCTGCTACGAATGCGCGCGCCAACGTGTGAGCAACCTTGTTATGCATCGTGCCACCATGTTGAGGATGCGGATGGCAAACCACGGCGCAGCCCGACACCTGCCCACTTCCGGGCGTCTCGAGCATCGCTTCAAGCTGCCCAACCGGACCGTCAATGAAGAGCTTTTCTGTTTGTGGAGATTTGGACATGGTGGGCTTCCGACAATGGGACGGGTTGCAGAACTGATATTTGATGATCGCGGCGCTTTGACGCGCTCAGGGGAAACGTTACCGGCTGCCGCCCGGCAATGAAACCGTGTGATTCGCCAACAGTATTGATGTAGCTGGATAGTCTGCCGGTAATTGCTGTAAAATTATGACCTTATACAGCATTGACTCGCGGGCGCCCGGATCGATATCGAGAAGTCAGTCCGAAAGTCGACCGCGCACTGCCAATAGTGCAATGAGCTGACAACAGGAAAATCGGCATGCCTGAAATTACGGTCATACATATAGCGCTACTGGCAGTGATTCTTGTCGTCGGCATAGTGATCGGCTGGGTATCACGCGGCAACCGCAGCGCAAAAGAGAAGGCAGCAATCAGCATCGGATGGCAGGAACAGCTTGCCGCGCAGCGTAGTGAACATGATCGGCTTAGTGGGCAAAATAAGAGCCTGATGGAGCAGGTTAGTCAGTATCAGGCCTCGAACACCGACGCAAAGCTCCGCGCCAAGGAGCTGTCCGACGCACTGAAAGAAGCTTTTGAGCGCCGCGACGAACTGCAGCGGCAGATCAAGGATATGCGTAGCAGCCTCGAAGCAGCGGTCTCGCATCGCGACCAATTGCAGAGCGATGTCAAATCTCAAACTGACCCCAGCGACATGCTGAAAGAGAAAGATGAGAAGATTTTCAAGCTCAGCCGGGAACTGGAGGGCTGGCAGGATCGACTTCCTCCGCTGATCGAGCGATATCAAACACGCAATGAGGACGCTCTGCGACTGGAAGAGGAGCTCGCAGCCGCGCAGACGAAAATCAGTGCCCTGGAAACAATGGTTGGCTCGGATCAGACACGGGTCGAACCCGTGGACCCGAATTCGCTGACTGACGGCATGGACGCTTCAAACGACTCACTGGATGACGAATCAACGGACCACGAGTTCGCCGAGGAGACCACCGAAGAAGCTGAGATGCTCATTGATGAGTCATGCCTGCTTGAGAGTGAAGCAAGCGCCGAATCTGTTGCGGATGAATTTGTCGAAGTCGAACCCATTGATGACGAAATCGCCACCGACGACAATGAGCAAATACAGTCGCTCATCAATGATTTCCAGGAGACGGCGACGAATCAGTTGCTGGATGACCTTGAAGACATCAGCAGTGAACTTGGTGAGGAGCAGCTTGGTGAGGAGCAGCTTGATGAGGATAAGCTCTGTGAGGAGGATCGTGACGCTTCCGACGAAACGGCTGGCGGCGAATTCGACGCAAGCGCGAACGATGAATTGCGAGACAATCTAAAGCGAATCAAGGGAATTGGACCCGCGATCGAAAAAACTCTGAATGAGATGGGTATCTCTCGATACGATCAAATTGCGAAAATGAGTGAATACGATATCGATCGAATCGCAAAACGTCTCAAGGGTTTTCGCAGTCGCATCTATCGTGAAGACTGGATTGGGCAGGCTAGAGATTTGCAGCAGCAACAGACTGGCGCCCGACATTGATCGCTTGACTGCATAACGCAGTGCAGCCCATAACAACTATTGTACGAATCGCACCGTCTTAGAGCGTGCATCTCTCGTTGAGAGGCCCCGGAATATAAAGCTGACAGGGGCCGCAGACCGAAACGTCGCGTCGAAGTTATAAAGCTGCCTGCGTAATCTCAGGCAGCTTTATAGACAGTCCCAAGAGAGGACGGCGCAACGATGTCGTTAGGGCGTATCCATATTTTCAAGACCGAATAATTCGACCTCAAAAAGTAGTGTCGCGCCCGGAGGTATAACACCGCCAGCTCCGCGCTCACCGTATCCCATCTCCGGGGCAATCTTCAGCTCTCGCACTTCGCCGATCAGCATACCGGCCACGCCCTGATCCCAGCCCTTGATGACACGACCGGCCCCTAGCGGAAACTGGAAGTGGTCACCACGATCAACTGAACTGTCGAATTTTTCGCCACGGCCGCCCTCAGCGGCTGCATCGTACAGCCAACCTGTGTAGTGCACTTCGACCACATCGCCTGTCGCAGCGACACGACCGTCGCCGCGTTTCAGTATCGTTCCGGTAAGTCCTGGAGCTATCTCAATAACTTCTATCGCGTTTGGATTATCTGATGTCACAACGTGTTCCTCGGTTTGCGCGGGTGCGGCTGCCGGGGCAGCAGCTTCATCATTTTTTTGCCCGCATGCGACGACAAACAACGCCAGCACGACGGTAATAACAGTGTTACGAAATTTCATAAGGGTGAACCTTTGCTCGGGATATTAGGATTGTCTGAGGCGGACAGTGTAGTGAATCTCTGCCCGAAGTTGAATCAATTCTGCCGCTTCAATCGGAATCTTTGAAATCCAGAGATGCGGAGTTAATGCAGTAGCGCATGCCCGAAGGCTGTGGACCATCTTCGAAAACGTGGCCAAGGTGAGCACTGCATGCGCTGCAGGTTATTTCCTGCCGGATCATGCCGTGACTCTTATCAGCTACCGTCTTAATCGCATCGCCTGCCAATGGCAGCCAAAAACTCGGCCAGCCAGACCCCGAGTCGTACTTGTGCTCGGAACTGAACAGTTTCGCATCGCAACAGACACACCGATACGTGCCATCTGCCTTGTGATCAACGTACTTGCCGGTAAATGCACGCTCTGTTCCTTTGCCTTGCGTTATTGAAAATTGCTCATCGTCCAGCTTGGAGCGTAGTTCTTCCTCGGTTGGTTTGTCCGAATTCATTCGATGCCTCGCTTCGAAATTCTGGTTTGTGGATGTCTTGTACTATGCCGGCGTTTCGCTCGCACCGGAATCTAATTCCAGCAGCAGACTGTTCATACGCTGCACGTACTCTGCTGGATCATCAAGCTGAGACCCCTCGGCGAGAAGTGCATGATCAAACACGATTTTCGACAACTCAGTAAATCGACCATCATCAACTTCGCCTGACAACCGTTCCAGCAGGGGGTGTGACACATTTACCTCAAGTATGGGCTTCGTCTCCGGAAGTGATTGTCCGCTGGCCTCGAGCATGCGCCGAATTTGCGGGCTCATCTCTTCTTCCGCGGAGACAACGCAGGCCGGTGACTCAACCAGCCTTTGGCTCACATTTACTGCTTCAACACGGTCTTTAAGCGCCCGCTTGATCTTCTTCAAGAGCGATTTGTGCTCGTCATTCATGACCGTTTGGGATAGCTCGCCGTCGCTGTCGGGCAGGGATAGTTGCGCACGGCTGACATCTTGCAACGACTTGCCGTCAAATTCCGTCAAGGCATCGACCAGCCACGGGTCAATTCGGTCAGTCAGCAGCAGGACCTCAATGCCCTTGTCTCTTAGTTGCTCCAGATGCGGACTTGCCGCCGCAGTCGCATAGTTATCTGCAACGATGTAGTAGATCTTGTCCTGTCCCTCGGTCATTCTCGAAACGTAGTCTGCCAGCGACTGGTTCTGCGAATCCTTGCCGCTATGCGTTGTAGCAAAACGGAGCAAATTGGCCAGTTTCTCTTTGTTGGCATGGTCTTCTACGGCACCTTCTTTGAGAACCTGCCCAAACTCGGCCCAGAATTTCGCGTAGTCGTCGGCCTCCTTGCTCGCCAGTTTTTCCAGCATGTCAAGGACACGTCGAGTCAATGCAGTACGCATCGACACAAGGTCCGGACTCTGTTGCAGCAACTCGCGGGAAACGTTCAGTGGCAAGTCGGAGGAATCAACTATGCCTTTTACGAAGCGCAGGTAGATCGGCAGGAACTGTTCGGCATCATCCATGATGAACACGCGCTGCACGTACAATTTCAAACCGCGCGGTGCCTCTCTATTCCACAGGTCGAACGGCGCGCCGCCTGGAATATACAAAAGGCTGGTGTATTGCCGTTTTCCCTCGACCCGATTATGACTCCAGCGCAACGGGTCCGAAAAATCGTGCGATAAATGCTTGTAGAACTCTTTGTACTCGTCGTCAGAAATATCTGACCGAGAGCGCGTCCACAAGGCTGTCGCCGCATTCACTACCTTCGGCTCTTCGTCCGCCTCGCCGCCGCCCGATAGCTGCACAGGAAATGCGATGTGGTCAGAGTATTTTCGAATTAGCGACTCGATTCGGTACGCCTCAGCGAACTCTTTCTCATCATCTTTCAGATGCAGGGTTACACGAGTTCCACGCGCCTCGAGTTCAACCGGCTCTATGGTGAATTCTCCCTGCCCTTCTGACTCCCAGCGCACACCTTCTTTTGCGTCAAGGCCTGCGCGTCGCGACTCCACCACCACATTGTCTGCAACGATGAACGCGGAGTAGAAACCTACGCCGAACTGGCCAATCAGATGCGCATCGTGTTTCTGGTCGCCGGTCATCTGCTGCAGGAACTCCGACGTTCCTGATTTCGCGATTGTGCCCAGATTCTCGATCAACTCATCTCGCGACATGCCGATGCCGTTGTCGCTAATGACAAGCGTCTGCTTATCTTTGTCGACTTCAATGCTGATCCGCAGGTCCGGATCATCGCTTTGCAGAGTCTCGTCCGCCAGCGCCTCAAAGCGCAGCTTGTCGGCTGCATCGGAAGCATTCGATATCAATTCACGAAGGAATATCTCTTTGTTGCTGTAGAGAGAATGGATCATCAACTGCATGAGTTGACGTACTTCTGTCTGAAAGCCAAGTGTCTCTCGGCCCGTGGTTTCACTCACGCCGCATTTCTCCTGAATAGGGTTCTACTGATCGCCAATAGCGCCACGCCGGCGCATCGGATCAGACACGATAGGGTCAAATCAGGTTATTGCAAGTGCCACATCGGAATTCGTCCTTATGTGCACCACAGAAGGCTGAGGAAATTGCTGTCAGGGAGGGGTCCGACACCAATAAGCGCGGGCCGTAAAGCGTCGTTAGTAGGTCTGGCCTGCGGTCGCGAAAGGTACGGTTACTGACCTGTAGAGCAGTGTAACAAACATGATCAACGCCGCACCGAGAGCCAAAGGCGGATGAAGCAGAGCCAAAGCGACACTACCTATCTGCAGCATTAGAGAGAATCCGAGGAAGACCAATGTCAGGAAAGTGTTGCGAATTTTCTCAGCGAGTAGACCAATCGACGAGAACAGATCGTCAAGGTCGTCGAGATATTGTAGTAATCGCTCCAAGATTCCGTCCTACCGAACGATCAACAGCAATGGCCCGGAACTCTCTGAGTCCGCGGTTCCGTTGCCGGTTTCACTTAGCGCCGCATCGTTTGTCTGTTTAGCATGCGCAATCGCACGATGAAACATTTCCCAACGTTGTCGAGTGGCCTCATTCTTGATGGGCCCGATCGCGGATTCGATTTTTTTGTACTTGTTTGGCATACGATTTGGATCACATGTTTTCGGTCTGTTAGGCGAACTATATGTAGCTCGCAGGAACGCCTCCGTGAGGCAGGTCACAGCTTGATTTAGAAGTTTCGTTTTGGGCTCTCGAATCGATAAAACTAAGACGTAGTACCGTTGTCGAGTGAGGTATCGGACAACTTGTCATACTCGCTAACGCAGCCGGTCGTTGCGACAAACGCGCTGCTACGGATTACTGAAAATTTCGATTCAACATAAGCTCCGGGTAGCAAACAGGACACTGCGAAAACTACCGCACAATAGAAAACGCCGGCAGATCGCCGGCGTCGAATAGTCAGGAAGTGCGTTGCGTCAATTACTCGGAATCGTCTGCCTTATCAGGGAGCCAATCCCGCTTCACCTGCTCGGACCAGTTTCGATATCCTTTCCAGGTATACAAAGCCGGATCAATGCCCGCTCGTCGACCACGAGGCGCCGGTGCTTTCGAAATCCATTTACGATATTGCTGCCAGCCGTTGGCATCATTCGCCGCCGCATCGTTTGGCGCTGCCGTGCTTGTCAGTTCGTCTGAGTGAGCTTCAACATCCGTGTTGAGGTCCGCTGCAAAACCAGTATTTTTTCGATCTGGCATAGGGCTGCCCTGTTATTCCGTTATGCAAATCGTATGCTGCAAAGGCGAGCAATCACAGGAACTGCATCACAATGCCGACTGGCATTTTTTCATTACTTATCAGTTAGTTACGCATCGGTTTTACTTAATCACCGACGTGTATCGCCGAACAAACTGGTGCGTTTAACAATAACCCGCTGCAATCTGGTCGCAGCCTGACAATTGGGTTTCTGCTGCCATGCCGTTTACGGCACGACCTCATAACAGGGGGAGTAGTCGTTTCCAGACAGTTTCATTCGCTGTTGCGCGACGAACGCAGCAAGCAGTTCATCAAGCAGTTGCATGATCGCATGCGATCCATGTATCTGGAACGGTCCACGCTCATCTATCGCAGCCGCGGTATCCTCGCGAACGTTTCCGGAAACAATTCCTGAGAATGCTCGTCGCAAATTAGCCGCCAGGATATGCGTTGGCAGGTCGTCATGTATTTTGAGACTACTCATCGATTCATGAGTTGCCTGGAATGGTCTTTGGAACTCATCGTCGATAACCAATCTCCAATTGAAGTAATAGGCATCCCCGTGCTTGTCGCGAAACGCGTGCACATCATCGAGCGACCTCAGCACCCTCTGCGCGACTTCGCCTGGGTCATCGATAACAATTGAATACAACCGCTGCGCCTCTTCACCCAAAGTTGCACCAACGAACTCATCAATCTGCCTGAAGTACGGTTCCGCCGACTTCGGCCCAGTCATGATCATGGGCAACGGCTGTCCCTTGTTATCAGGATGCAATAGCACGCCGAGCAAATAGAGAATTTCTTCCGCGGTCCCAACACCGCCTGGAAAGACGACGATGCCGTGACCAACACGGACGAATGCCTCGAGGCGTTTTTCCATGTCCGGCATGATGACCAGTGAATTGACAATCGGATTGGGAGACTCGGCCGCAATAATTCCCGGCTCGGTGATGCCGATGTATCTACCATCACGAATGCGTTGCTTGGCATGACCGATCGTTGCACCCTTCATTGGCCCTTTCATCGCGCCAGGCCCACATCCTGTACAGACATTCAAGGCACGTAATCCTAATTCGTACCCGACCTTCTTTGAATAGTCGTACTCGGGCCGGCTGATCGCATGGCCGCCCCAACAGACCACCAGGTTCACGCTGGCCGGTAGTAACAGAAGCCCGGCCTTTCTGACGATATGAAAGACCGCATCGGTGATGCCGGCGTTAGAGTTCAGATCAAATCGACCGCTCTCGATCACCTCATTTTGCGTGTAGACGATATCTCTGAGCACGGCGAACAAGAGCTCTCGGGTACCGCGAATCATCTTTCCTTCTACAAATGCATCCGCCGGCGCATGCTTCAGAGAGACCTTCAGGCCCCGGTCCTGCTGTATGAAACTCACCTCAAAATCGTGGTACCTGTCCAGTATCGCGCGCGCATCGTCCGATTCACTGCCTGAATTGAGGACAGCGAGCATGCAACGCCGCAGCAGCCGATGTAATCCGCCCTCGCCGCTGCTAAGCAGTTGATCCGCTTCGAACTGCGATAGCACCTCCAGGCTGCCTTCGGGCCACACCTCTGCATCAACTGTATCTGAACGAGTCGATTTCACTGTTTCGGTCATGCTTGTATGGCTCCGCGGCCGCCCGGCGCTAAGAATTGCTGTAAGAATACTGGTCGAGACGCGATGTCAGGACCACTGAGGAAATCCACAAGAAGTGTTTCTGTCATGCTCTGGCTGGCCAAGAGCTGCCGACATGAGTATTGCTCAGGGGCGAATTTCGATCGGCGTATTCTCGCCCGTCATCAACCAGATATCGATCATGTCGGAATTCGATACGGCGATACAGCCATTGGTCCAATCCTGCGTACGATAATACGTCTCTGATCGGCTGGGCGAGTTTGGCTGGCCGTGGATCATGATCGCTCCGCCGGGTGCGACTCCGCTGCTGGCCGCATCGCGACGGTCCTGGGCGCTCGGATATGAAACATGTATCGATAGAAAATAGTCGCTATTGGGGTTCCTCATATCCAACGTGTAGGCCCCCTCGGGAGTCTTGAAGTCGCCCTCCTCGTTCTTGTCGCCAACAGGTCGAATTCCCAACGCAATGTCAAACGTTTTGAACGCGATTCCGCCGCTCATCAGGTGCAACTTGCGGTCAGCCTTCTCGATCAGCACCTGATCTGCAACCGGAAACTGCCCAGCTTGAAGTCCGCCTTGCCACAAGACGGTGCAGAACACCGCCGCAAGAACCCAGGCCATGCGAGGCCGCCAGCAGGATCGCAACTCATAACGCATCGTTTTCGCACCCTCTCAAATTTCGGTATCCCAGAATACTAGCAAAACTCGCGCGAGCAGCAAATGGACCACTTCACATCAATTATGAATGCCCACGACCCCGGTCGCTTCAAACGTTCTTGCCGACGATCCAGCCAATGATGAAACCGATACCTCCCGCACCGGTCGTGTAAACCGGCAAGTATCGAAAAAGTTGCTCAGGATTGATCGCGTCACTGAACATGCCGTTCAGGTTCACTGAATAGGCGTAATGCAGGTACAGCGAGAGTCCGAGCGCTGGTAAGGCGAAGCCCAGTGTTCCCAAGGGCAGGCGCCAACCGGATCCCGCCCATGTTCCATCACCACGCCACAGTGCCGTTGCTGTTAACACGTTAAGAACTACGAGCGGCAACAGATTGCGGCCAACGAACGGTCCTCCGCTCTGGACCTCGTTGAACCAGGCGCCCGCCGCGATGGAGATCAGAAGCACCGGCAATAGTCGAAACAGCAGCAGCCTGATCGTGGCTGATGTCACGGCCGACGACTCTCGGCCAGTACGGGCATGCTGATCTTCGTTCCCGGTCTGACTTTGTCCATATCAATCTCGGGATTGTATTGGCGGAACAACCAGATAGGCACATCATAGTCGCGCAGTGCCAGAATCCAGATTGACTCGCCAGAGCGAATGACATGTTCGGTCACACCGGTAATGACATGTTGGCGAAAGAAGCTGTCCTGTTGCGCTCGATGATAGGCTACGCGCAAATTTTCGAACGCCTGCATGTCAACAACGGACAGGTCCAGCTTGATGCGCTTGCCGACTTCAACCGGCGTCTTGAAGGCAAGTCCGTTGAGGTCGCGAAGTCGCTGCGTACGAATTCCCAGCCAGTCGGCGTAGTGGCCGAGAGTCTCCAGTGGTTGCACTTCGATGCTGGCATCCGCTGCCACACTGTAATCGCTGGGGTCAGCCAGCAGCGCGGTCTGAACCGTCACACGCGAACTTGTGGCCAGGTCTCCGGCCATTACGGAAGGTGTGACCTCCTCTTCGACTATCTCTTCGACAACCTCTTCGACAATCGCTGCGTCGACTTCGGCTTCCGCCGGGAGTGCGGCAACCGCAATAGCAACAGGCTCAGCAGGCTCCGGTGCCGCAGAACTCGCGACCGTTGATGCCTGCACGACTTCAGGGGCAGGCCCGGCAGCGGGAAGCCGCAACTTCTGACCCGCCCTGATGCGATGACTGCTGCCGAGACTATTCAATGCGACCAGCGTTGACACCCTGGTGTCATAGGTATCCGCGATTTCCGAAAGAGTGTCGCCACGAGCAATCGTGTGAAACAGATCTGGCAACTGGCTGTCCTGCCACACGTCGTCCGGCACGGCCGCGAGTAAGCTCTCGATGCTCCCGTCGATGGAACTGTTCGGCACACGAACTGAAAGTCCCTTCGGCAGCAGCTTGCTTTCCTGCATGACGGTCGCCTGCAACGCCCGGTTGTGTTTTGCGAGCTGCGACGGTGATATTCCAAGCGAAGAGGTCAGATCAGAAATCGACACGAAGTCTGGCAATTCGGCGCTCGCGTAATCTGTTGGCGTATCGACAATTAATCCCGGGAAGTACTGCTCTACATTCTGGTCAACCTGCTTGGCAGCCATGAATGCGACGTAGAAATTTCTCGAGGCAAAACCGAACGTCCTGCCATCGTATTTGCGCATGATATCGGCGTACTCTGTATCGCCGTATTCGCGCATCGCACGACGCGCGCCTCCCAGTCCATGGTTGTACGCTGTTATGGCCATCGGCCAGTTTCCGGTTACTGAATAGTTGTAGGCGAGTAATTTGCCCGCAGCTCGGGTCGCGTCAAAGGGATCGTTGCGCTCATCAAGCACATGGTCGATGCGCATGAAACGGCGCCCGGTGCTTCGAGTAAATTGCCAGATACCTGACGCACCAACATTGGAGCGCGCATTGGGATTGTACGAAGACTCCACGTGCGGCAAAGCAGCCAGTTCGATTGGCACGCCGAGGGCCTGAAATTCTGCATTAATATAGTCTCGCCATTGGCCGGCTCGTATGAGCCCCTCGCGAAACCTGTCCTTGAGTCCGTGCTGAAAGCGAATCCGCTTTTGCGCTGCAGCCAAGGTTGCATTGCTCACGCCCTGCGGCCAAAGCGCAAGGACGTGCGCCTCCGCTTCACTCAGGTTGTCGCGCTTGCCGCTTGCGAGTGTTTGCAAAACGGCTTGAGTCTCCTTACGGCGCGCCCCAGCCCGACGGTCACGTTCGCGGCGACTCAGGGATGGCGGCATAGGGACAACCTCGTAGACAACCGCCAGATTCCGATTATCGTGCAGAACGCCTTCCTGAGTGCTGTAGCGCGTGAAAATCGCGACCCAGAAATCGACGTCACGCTGCAATTCAGCCGGCAATGGAAAAGTCTCATCGGCGTGCACCGTAGCCTGCAACAGGAGCAATAGAGTGAACCAAAAAGGGGTTTTTCTTGTCATTTGAGTAAATTCAAGTTATCTATCCTAAATAATTGAATAGTTCACAGAAAATTCTGCTTCATTCAGGTATTTTGAGCAATGCTAAAGAGCCTTGCCCGTCGCGGCAACTTATAAACCAGAACGGCATCGTGCTCTTGAGTCATATGACCGGACCCATGACCAGATATTTCCAACAATTTGCACAAATCAGACGCCTGGCTGGCGTTTTCCTGCTGTTATTCGGCTTTGTGTTCGCGATCCAGGCTGGCGAAGTAGCCATCGAGCCCAGCGATAATGGCTCGGACATCCGAGAGGATACGACCGAAGACAGCGATTCTCGTTCCGACGAAGTTGCGGTCGCCGCCGAAGCGATGCTCGAAATCGTCGATTCGCATGAAGACGCAGTACCGCTGGCAGACGCCGTTACTGCTGCCGATGGCTCCGCAGAGCCTTTGCACATTCTCGACGTCGACATCCTGCCCGGCGAAACGCGGCGCTTGTCCTGGTCAGCCACTGAATTATTTGAAGGGGTTCCGGTTGCCACGCCGGTGCTCGTGGTCAACGGAGTGCTGCCCGGCCCCACGCTTTGCCTCACCGCTGCGGTACATGGTGATGAACTCAACGGGATTGAAATGGTGCGGCGCGTCATGCATGACCTCAACGCGCAGAAAATGCGCGGCGCGATTATCGGCGTTCCCATCGTCAATGTTCAGGGTTTCCAGCGCGGTTCTCGTTACCTGCCTGACCGACGTGACTTGAATCGTTATTTCCCCGGCAACCCGACTGGCAGCGCGGCCGCCAGAATTGCACATTCGTTTTTTACCAACGTTGTCGAACACTGCGACGCGTTGATCGACTTGCACACCGGCTCGTTCGAGCGGGCCAACCTGCCACAATTGCGTGCGGACCTGCGTGATCCTGACGTCGTCACGCTTACGCAGGGCTTTGGATCGATGGTCATCCTGCATAGCTCGCCTGGTGTAGGCACATTGCGCTACGCGGCGACAATGGCCGGCATTCCCTCCGTAACGCTGGAGGTAGGCGGCCCACTGCAGCTGGAATTAAACGAAGTAAAACACGGCGTAAAAGGAATTAACACGCTCATCAATACGCTGGGCATGGTGAAGAAGGTTCGCCTGTGGGGTGATCCGGAACCGGTCTATTACAGATCGACATGGGTTCGCGCAAACAACGGCGGCATACTGCTTTCAGACGTCGTTCTCGGCAGCACTGTGCGCAAAGGTGACTTGCTTGGCACGATAACTGATCCCATGAGCAACGCCCGGTCTGAACTCGTGTCGCCATACTCCGGACGAATAATTGGCATGGCTCGTAATCAGGTGGTTATGCCCGGCTTTGCGGCTTTCCACGTTGGCATTCAAACAGACGATGCACCGGCAGACGATGCGCCAGCAGACGAAGATTCTGACGCGGCAACCGGCTCCAGCAATAACAGTGACGATTACGTCGATGGAATGTCCGAATAGCCTATTCGTTCGCATTTCTTAAAATACTGGACTCCACAGGCCGCTATTCATAAGCTGCACAGCGAATGACTTCCGAACGAAAACCACTGTGGCGCTATTGGACCCCCAACTACTGGTCAGTATGGCTGGGACTGGGGCTGCTGCGACTGCTTAGCCTGCTCCCTATTCCCGTAGGTCTCGCCATCGGCCGCGGGTTCGGACGGCTGGCGCATCGCCTCGGCGGCAAACGCCGCGCCATAGTGCGGCGCAACATCGAGCTCTGTTTCCCGGATTTATCGCCAGCAGAGCGCGATGAAATGGCGTTCGCCCATTTCAAGGCTCTTGGCATGGCCCTCATCGAGCACGGCCTGGGTCGCTGGGCTAGCGACCGCAGGCTTTTGAAAATTACGACCATCGAGGGACTGGAGCATTTGCAGGCCGCCGCCGAGACAGGCAAAGGCATCATCTTGCTCGGCGCGCACTTTACAACATTGGAAATCAGCGGCCGCGTTTTCGCACTGAACTCGCCGCCGCTTGATGTTGTCTATCGCAGAAATCGTAGCGACTTCATGACAGAAGTGATCCGTAGTGGCAGGGAACGATCGGTCGATGGCACGATAGAAAAACGTGATATCAAAGAAATGGTGAGCAAGCTGCGCAAGGGGCGAACGATCTGGTACGCACCCGACCAAAGTTATAATCGCAAAGGATCCGTCGTTGTTCCGTTCTTCGGTGTACCTACGATGCACACAACGGCGACCTCAACGCTGGCACGCCTCGGCAAGGCCACGACACTGTTTTATTTCTCCAGGCGCACACCCGATGGTCATTATATTCTGAGCGTTCTTCCTCAGCTCGAGAATTTTCCGGGTGATGACCCGGTAGAAGATACGCAGAGATACATCGCCGTGCTGGAGGATTATGTGCGCTTGTGCCCCGAGCAGTACTTCTGGATTCACCGCAAATTCAAAGATTTGCCCGAGGAATACCCGGACCTCTATTCGGATCTCGACGCGCTGAAGTAGCCTTCCAGCAGCTGTTCCCAGTTGTCGCGCCGAAAATGCAATCTCGGATCCAGACTTTTCACCTTCGCCAGGGAACGATGCAATCTGTTCAGGGTTTGTTGCTGCCAGGCACCCGGCGGCAACAGACGTCCGCAGTCGAAATCAAGCATCCATAACTTGTCATCATCGTCTACCTGCAAATTGTGCGCACTCATGTCCGAATGGAAAACGCCGCAGTCATGAAACTCATGAATTGCGTGGCCAATCGACTGCCAAAACTCGGCACTCCATTCTTTTTCGGCAAGTCGTTCCGAGAGCGTCCGTACGTTCGGGATTCGAACCGTGATCAGATCAGCGGTATACAGGGGCCCACGACGGCAAAAGCGCGCTGCGGCCGGCCGCGGCACGCGAAGATTGTTCTCCGCCATCTTAGCCAGCATGCGCCATTCCTGAAAAGAACGCGTCGCATTCGCGCCGGTGAAAACAAAAGAATCGTCCACGAGTTTGCCGAACAATCCACCGCGAACGTAGTGGCGCAGGACGAATTGCCGCGGCACGTTACCCACGAACAGTGTCTGGCCGCGCCCGCCCGAACCCAGCGTCCCCTGTAACGGCTCCGAGTGCGGCCAGCCGCCCGACGCAAACTTGTCGTCAGAAATTTCGGTGATAATCGACTTGTCGTACAAAATGGAACCAGTGGCTGTTTTTTCTAATGACTCGGTCAAGGTTTCCGTCCCTGTTAACTCGGGCGGGAGTTTATCATCTTAATGCCGCCCGGAAACTCGCCAATCCAAGCCCGTCAGGCGATGCCACGACGGTCCTCGTCGCACGCAATTCCCAAGCCCTTCTGGCGGGCAGCGGATGCCGTATTAAAACCTGCCTGGGTGCCAGAGCCATCAAGCGTGGCGGCAGGCGGTGAGTAATATGCAGCCGCTTGAGAAATGCTGACACGAAGGCGTTCATTTGTAAGAACTTTCAGGCTTTTCCGCTTACTTATGCAACTTTTCGGAGATTTTTCGAGAAAATATCGAGTCACGATGAAAATGTAATCAAATTTCGGCAAGCAGAGGTCTTTTAGGGGGTATTTAGCGGATTTTAATAACTTTTAGTGACCTTTTATGACGCTTTTCGCCAATAACGCATACGCATCAACGGCCATTTTTTAGCCTATCAGGAACACCGAACAGGACAAATATAAAACTCATCATGATTCGAGACGTTAGAATATAGATCGTAGCTTTTAGGAACTTTTTTGATAAATTTAGCGACTTTAATACGTCAATTCCAGCCCGAATCACACACGCTAGCAACCCGAGCGGGCCGCAGCATGAAGCTCGCAATTCAACAATTGTACATTTTTTTCGAATTTTACAGATAATTGCGAATTTTAGTCAACTTTTCGCTGCCAATAGCTACCCGCTAGAAAAATAGCCATCCCCACAAGGACTCACCTTTGATCTCTCGGATTTCGACATTTTTAACGATTTTCGCGACGAATTGCTGCTCTACTAGGGATTTTAAGCGCCAGTTACGCCAGGCAGCCGCCTGCCCTACTCCGTGTCGTCACCGAGAGAATATAGTGCACCGCAATACGGGCACTTGGCCTCGCCAGTTTCCTTAATCGGCAGGTAGACCTTCGGATGCGAATTCCACAGATACATTCCCGGCATGGGGCAGGACAATGGCAAGTCCTTTGTTCGCACGGTGTACTTATGCTGCGAATTTGCGGCAATGAGATCTTGGTCGACTGTTCCTGCTTTGGCTGACACGGGCATGTTCACTCTATGATCGATATAGGCGGCAGATTATAAGCAAACGTCTACCAACCCCGCTATGAATCTTTATTCTTCGGGCAATTCTGCATCCCAGATGTTGCCAACGAATTGCCGCTCTTCGACAAATTCATTGGCATCGAGAAGAGCCACAGTGTCATTGAGAGTCATACGATGGTGTCGCAAGCGGTACGCTTTGTAAATCTCCTGCAGCTTTTGAGCATCAGTCGTAATAATTTTCCCCGCCGCAACCAACGCATCAAGCTGGCGAATATTGTCGGAATACTCAACCACCGCCGGGCTTTCGCTTGCGAAATTTAATACCCAGTACTGCACCAGGAATTCGATATCGCCTATGCCGCCTCGACCATGCTTGAGGTCAAATGTCGACGCATCGCTCTTGTCCAGCTGCTTGCGCATCCGACGCCGCATGGAAGCAACGTCCTCCTGCAATGAGTCGCGACGCACGCGCAGCCTCAAGGTTTCATCTCGCACGCGCGCAAACTCCTGCGCAACAGCCACGCTCCCGGCGACTGGCCGAGCCCGCAACAAGGCCTGGTGCTCCCAGGTCCACGCATTTTCAATCTCGTAGCGCTCGAATGCCTCTGTACTGGTGACCAATAATCCCGAAATACCGTCCGGTCGCAAGCGAGTATCAATTTCGTAGAGCAGCCCGGAACCCGTCTGCGTATTCAGAAAAAGCACAAGGCGCCGAACCAGGCGAGCGAAGAACACTGAATTCTCCAGCGGTTTCTCGCCGTTGGTCTTTTGCGCAGTGCCACGCGAATCGTGCAGAAACACGAGGTCCAGATCGGAGCGATACGACAATTCCAGGCCACCGAGCTTGCCGTAAGCGATGATGCCGAACCCTGCTTCGTGAAGGCCGCCATCGTGAACGCACTGAGGCACACCGTGCGACTTGCTCAGATCACTCCATGCCGCGCGCAGGGCGGCTTCAAGGACCACTTCGGCGAGCACAGTCAGCGCATCGCTGACTTTCATTATCGGCAAGTTCTCATTGAAGTCGGCGACCGCAATGTGAAACATGCTGATACGTTGAAACTGGCCAAGCTGTTCAATGCGCGCCTCACTATCCGTTTGCGGAATTGACGCCAGCCTGTCTTTCAAGTCGCTTTCGAAATCCTCCCGAGTTGGACCCACCGCTACGTATCGCGGCTCCAGCAGCTCGTCAAGCAACAAGGGATAACGCGCGATCTGTTCCGCAATATAGGCACTTCGACCACACAGGCTTACCAATCGCGCCAGCGCATGCTGATTCTCATTGAGAAGCGCCAGATAAGCGCTTCGTCGCAGTACCTTTTCGACAATCGTCAAGGTGCGCGCCATCGCGCGGGTTGGCGCATCAACGTCGCGGACCAGCGGTAACAATGTAGGCACAAACCTTCGCAGGCGTTGCCGACCGATCGTATCGATCCTCCGCGACGCGGGCGCATCCGCGAATGCCACCAGGCTCGCCGCAATCCCCGCCGGATTCGGATAGCCTTCCGCCTGCAAGTAGTCCGTCCATTGCTCGATCGTCGCGCGACCATCCCACAGACTCGTCATGCTGTCGCGCTGACTTTGATCGCTATCGCCCTGCTGGCCACGGAATGCGACTTCATCGAACAGTCGCGCAACATTGCTCCTGTGCGTCAGCAATGCGGCAGCCAGCGCGTCCCAACTCTTGTAACCCATCGCCAGGCAAAGACGTGCTTTGTCGGTATCGTCAGTGGGAAGATCATGTGTGGCCTGATCTCGGATCCCCTGAATGAAATTCTCCAGGCGGCGCAAGAATTCGTAGGCACTTAGCAGCTCCTTTGCGGCGTCCTTTCGCAGGCCACGTTCGCCGACGAGCTTGGGCATGACAACCTGCAGTTCACGTCCCTGAACGTGCGGATCGCTGCCGCCTCGCACAAGTTGCAACGATTGCACGATGAATTCGATTTCGCGAATACCGCCCGGACCGAGTTTGATATTGTTTGCCAACTCCCGACGTTTTACCTCGGCAGAAATCAGCCCATGCATCTCGCGCAAAGATTCGAATACACCAAAATCAAGATATCTTCGGTACACAAATGGTCGAATTAAATTGTCGTTGAGCTCGCCAATGGTCGCCAGCGAAGGCGAAGAGCCAATAACACGCGCCTTAACATACGCATAACGCTCCCAACCACGACCATGTTGCAGCAAGTACGACTCAAGGGCAGCGAAGCTAACGACCTGCGGGCCACTGTCGCCGAAAGGCCGCAGTCGGGTATCGACACGAAACACAAAGCCGTCTTCTGTCGGCTCATCAAGTAGCGCAATGAAGTTTCGTACAACTCTCGTGAAGTACTCTTGTGGACTCAGACTGCGGTTTCCGTCGCTGTCCTTGCCACCGGCATGCAAGAAGATCAGGTCTATGTCGGATGAGAAATTGAGTTCCGACCCGCCAAGTTTTCCCATGCCGAGAATAACCAGCGGAACAGTGTTCCCCTCTGCATCACGAACTATTCCGAAACGTTCTTCCAGCTGCTGCTGGGAATAAATGGCGGCGGCATCAACCAGTTCATCCGCAAGCGTGGACAGTGACGACAATGTTTCCAGCAAAGTTGCGTCCGCAGCGATCTCGCGCCACAACACATGTAACATGAAACGATTACGACACTGGCGAAGCTGCTGCTTTACTTCGTCTGTCGAGCGGCGGCTTGTAGCGAGTTCCTGAGCGAAGTCGCGCAGCGCCTGCGTATCCGGCGGGTGTTTTAGTCGCTCCGCATTCTCACCAAGCCAGGCCCATTCTCTTATCAGGATATTGCCAGCAAACTCGCTGCAAACAACGACTCTGGCAAGCACTTTGATGAAACCATCAGACCAGCTGGAAACTGGCAGGTCGGAGCCTTGCGATTCAATTAGCCGCTCAAACCAGCGTACAGCGTTCGGCTGCAACGCCGCAGGCAAGTTTGCGACGGCCGATTTAAATTGCGGGTATGCGGATACATCCATGCAGTGAAGTCTAACGCGTTCGCGCGCGTCTTTCCGTCACATCACTTGCGGGTAGTGTTGAGCTGCGAGGTGTGCACAAACAGGGCTGGCCAGCCGATCTCAGATTATGCTGTCGACGATCGTGACTCACCGGTCAAGGAGTTTAGCGCATCAGCAAATGGCATTGGCCTGCCCACCGCATGTCCCTGCGCAAAGTCCACGCCAAGCTGTTTTACCAGCTCGCGGGTACCCTCACACTCAACGTACTCAGCGACGGTCTTCAGTTCCATAACCTTCGCGACCTGGGTAATAGCAGCGACCATCGATTCAGAAATCCGGTTTTCCATTATATCGCGAATGAAAGAGCCGTCAATTTTTAGCGTATCGACGTTGAAATTCTTCAAGTAGGCAAACGAACTCAAACCGGCCCCGAAGTCATCCAGCGATATGGTGCAGCCTCTCTCTCGCAGTGCGTCAATGAAAGCCTGTGCCTTCTTCAGGTTTGAAACTGCCGCGGATTCGGTAACTTCAAAGCAGATGCATTTGGGCGGAATTTTGCGCTCATTGATCTCGTCGTCAATAAACTCGAGTATTCCATCGTCACTAAGCGATTGCCCCGACAGGTTGATCGAGAATATGGCGCCTTGGCTGCTGACTTCTTCGAGATACTCTGACAGGCTCGCGATGGTTGCCGACACCACCCATCGGTCAATCTGCGGCATCATTTGATAGCGCTCAGCGGCCGAAAAGAATGCGCTCGATGGCACGTGGTTGCCGTCGCTATCCCGCATGCGCAACAAAACCTCGAAACGCGGGCGGGGGTCCTCGCCATTCAGACAGGTTATCGGCTGTGCGAGCAATTCGAACATATCGCCATCGAGCGATTGCTGAATTTGGGTGACCAGCTGCATGTCATCGTGGCGTTGAATAATGCTCTTATCCTGATCGTCATAAACCTCGATCCGATCTCGCCCATGATCCTTTGCGGCTTCACATGCCATCCGCGCCGTAGTCAAAGCACGACCCTCGGCGCCGGTTCGTTTACTGAACTCAGAAATACCGGTACTCATGGTGATCTGCAACGACTTATCGCCGTCCAGGTATCTCAGCGACTGGCCATTCTTGCGAACATACTGTGCCAGTTGCATTGCCCTATCAGAATCAGCATGTGTCAATAAGATACAAAAGTCGTCGCCGGTCAAACGTGAGACGACAGCCGTACTTGGCAAACCTTGCTCCAGCAAGCGTGCGAAACTAATGATGACCTCATCGCCGGCCTTGCGACCGAAAGTGTCATTCACCAGCTGCAAATTATCGAGGTCGAAGTATATTAGTTGATGGCTATCCTCATCATTGGCCAGCGCTTTGTATGACTCTTGCAGCTGTGCTTCAAAGCCAGACCTGTTCATTTGCCCGGTCATTGAATCGAATGACTGCTCAATAACATATTCAACTTTTCGCAAAATATGCGACATAAAACGACGATCTGATCTTGAGAATAAACCGGAGCTCAGCTTACCTAGCTGGGCAAGCACACCTTCGATATTTCCGTGCTTGTCCAGTACCGGGCAAAGCAAAGTTTGGTAGCCCTGTTCCGCGACGTTATCCGACCCTTCGATTCCCGGGATCTCGAATACCAATGGGGATCGCTGTCCATTGAGTTTGGGCATCAAATGATCAATCAGATAGCGATCAAGCACTTTCCGATTCACGTTTTTCCAGCTGGAGTGCGTCGCGCTGATGCGTATCCTCTTGGATGGAATCAGTAAGACGCTATAAGCAATTCCGAGAAAGCGACCGCTCTGACCAACCAACTGGGCAAGACCCGAGTGACTTCGGGATGTGCCATGAATTTTCTCGTCAATTTCGTAAACCAGTTGCAACTCAGCTTCTGCTGCCTCGCCGCGATCAGCGATTGACTGCAGTTTCTGATTTGTGTGCAGTCCCTCACCAACCAGGGCGACTGCAGGCGCCAGGATATTTGCCAGCATGCCAGGATTAAATGAGGATGACTTGCCCGCGTTGCGCGAAAAAACCGCGACGAGAATTCCAAGACCCTTACTGTCGTCACCATAGACAGGCAGTACCAGCAAGGTCCGGCCTGACGTCAGGGTACGACGCAGTGAACCCGCTTCTTCATCACTTGCTGAAACGATAGCAGCAGGAAGGTCGGCCACGAAATTGTCGATTTCGTAATCGTCGGCGCCGTCGCTGCTCCATTGGCACTGACGATCAGCATCGTAAAAGCAAAAGCATTGAGCTCGCGGGACAAGCGAGTGCAACAGGTCTTTGGCTTTGCCAATGTTTTTCCTGGTTTCGAGCTTATGCAATTCAGCTGACAACGAGAGGCTCCCTGCCTTTCGGGGCAATGCATAACAATGCCAGCGAGGTGCGCCCGGAGCTGTGACCCAGACCACAGATTGCGGAGCGCCCGGTCCAATAAACACAAAAATGTCAACGATCTAGACGATTTAGGAGGTCTCGGCCGGGTCTGAATGCCTGTAACCCAGACCTCACACCTGCCAGGACGTGATCACGACGCTTTTGGGCTCGGCGCATCTATTACTTGGATGCACAGCTATAGCGGCTATAATGCGCAGCCCCCAAACCAAGTACCGCCTCATGTCCAAACCTGCCACCGCGCTGCACGACTACAACAAGTACTGGGCTGAATGCTTCGGCATTGCGCCGCAGTTGCCGATGTCGCGTGCAGAAATGGATGCCCTGGGGTGGGATTCCTGCGACATCATCATCGTTACCGGCGATGCGTATGTGGATCATCCTTCATTTGGCATGGCCATTATTGGTCGCCTGCTCGAAGCGAACGGCTTTCGCGTTGGCATCATCGCGCAGCCGGATTGGCGCTCGAAGGATGCGTTCGAGGAACTGGGCAAACCGAATCTGTACTTTGGTGTTGCCGCGGGCAACATGGATTCGATGATCAATCGTTACACGGCGGATAAGAAAGTCAGAAATGACGATGCTTATACGCCACATGGCGTTGGCGGAAAGCGGCCGGATCGCTGTTCACTCGTCTACTCACAGCGGTGTAAAGAAGCCTACAAAGATGTGCCGGTTATTCTCGGCGGAATCGAAGCATCGCTGCGGCGCATTGCCCATTTCGACTATTGGCAGGGAAGTGTACGGCGCTCCATTCTGCTTGATGCCAGCGCCGACATCCTGCTGTACGGCAACGCCGAACGCGCTATCGTGGAACTGTCGCACCGCATAGCTCGCGGCGAACGCGTCGCAGATATTAACGACGTGCGCGGGACCGCCCTGATCCGCACTGATACGCCCGATGGTTGGTGGGAAATTGACTCGACGCGAGTCGATCGTCCTGGCCGTATCGATCAGATCGTCAGCCCTTACGTAAACACTCAGGAAGAAGCCAGGTGCGCCACAAAACAGGCTGAGGTCGTCGATAGCGGAGACGTTATCCGATTTGTTCCCGATGCGAAACGCAATCGCAGCAAGACCGTAATCCGACTGCCGTCGTTTGAGAAAGTCCATAACGACGCCGTTCTGTATGCTCATGCGAACCGGGTGCTGCATCTTGAGACGAATCCGGGCAATGCACGGGCGCTGGTGCAGGCACATGAGAAGCGAGACCTCTGGCTCAATCCACCGGCCCTGCCCTTAAGCACAGAAGAAATGGATTACATTTTCGGCATGCCATTCACCCGCGTGCCGCACACATCATACGGCGACGCACGTATCCCGGCCTACGAGATGATTCGTTTCTCGGTGAACATCATGCGCGGCTGTTTTGGCGGCTGTACATTCTGTTCGATCACCGAACACGAAGGTCGCATCATCCAGAACCGATCCGAAGAGTCGATCCTCGAAGAGGTCGAGAAGATCCGCGACACGGTGCCCGGCTTAACCGGCGTCATTTCCGACCTTGGTGGTCCGACAGCGAACATGTACCGGCTGGCTTGCAAGAGCCGTAAAATTGAAGCGGCATGCAGGCTCCCGAGCTGCGTTTACCCGGGCATATGCAGCAACCTCAATACCGACCACTCTTCCCTCACTGCCCTCTACCGAAAAGTACGTGAGTTGCCGGGCGTGAAGAAAGTACTTATCGCATCCGGTCTTCGCTACGACCTTGCGGTGGAAGACCCGGAGTACGTCAAGGAGCTGGTGACACACCATGTTGGCGGCTACCTGAAGATCGCACCCGAGCACACTGAAAGCGGACCGCTGGACAAGATGATGAAGCCCGGCATCGGAACCTATGACCGTTTCAAAGAAATGTTTGAGCGCTTCTCGAAGGAGGCTGATAAAGAGCAGTACCTTATCCCCTACTTCATCGCCGCTCACCCCGGCACTACCGACGAAGACATGGTGAATCTCGCGTTGTGGCTGAAGAAGAACAAGTTCCGAGCGGATCAAGTGCAGGCCTTCTATCCATCACCCATGGCGACAGCGACAGCGATGTATCACTCGCGCAAGAATCCGCTACGCAAAGTGACTTACAAAAGCGACGACGTCGAGACGGTCAAGAGCCCGGAGAAACGCCGCCTGCACAAAGCACTGCTTCGCTATCATGACCCGAGCAACTGGCAGCTCATTCGAGAGACTCTACGAGAAATGAATCTGGGGCGGCTGATCGGACCAGGTCCGGAACAACTCGTGCCGTTAACTCAGCCCAGTGACGGAGATACGCGCGGCTCGGCGAGACGGAAGAACAGCGCCAAGGCGCACGAGAAACGAATTCGTAAGGGCAAGATCTTGTCGCAGCACACGGGTTTGCCGCCGCGAGCAAAGCATTGAGCTAGTATTCCAGGACTATTCCTGTGGGCACTCCAAAAGCAACACCTCGTTCTCTATAATGAGAGTACAGGCACTGCGCTTACTGCTTGAAGTCGCAGCCCAAAGCTTCCGATCGCGATTCTAGCTCTGAAAGAGCCTTACCCATCTTTTCTTCATGTGAAATTTAGCCAGGTGCCTATCTTATGAATTACGACGGTGGATGTTGCTGCGGGACATTGAGATACGTTAGTAGGCTCCCGCCACTGGAGTGCGGGTACTGTCATTGCGTCATCTGTCAGAAGACGTCTGCTGCGCCGGCGCTTGTATTTGCTTCTTTTCCGATTAACGAATTTCGATATACAAAAGGCGCGCCAGCGATCTACCCATCATCTGAACATGGAAACAGAGAGTTTTGTTCATTGTGTGGAACGCAAATCGCGTTCAGGGAGGCCGCTGAGGCTGAGACTGTTGACGTGAATGTTGGAAGCCTCGACGATCCTTTGATGGTTTCACCGGAATATCATATTTGGTGCCAAAGCAGAGTCTCGTGGTTCCAGACAGCGGATAATTTGCCCGAATATGAAAAAGGCAAACTGGCTGGCGGTGGCACTTAGGAACGCGTCACGCGTGCCACCTTGAGCGACCCTGGCTGTCCGTTTCGCTTCTCAACTCGCATTGTTTAACGGCCGCACTACTGTCGAATTTATGTGACAAGTGATTTTTTTTGCAGCGTCTCGATGGCTTACTTTGCCGGCATCTTAATACGCACCTTGTGAGTAGGTTAGCTCATAGCTATGGGAATACACTTCAAATATCAGACCGAACGGATCTTCTACGTAAACCATTCGGTACGGCTTTTCACCCGGATAGTATTCTCGAATTGGCATCCGTTGCTTGCCGCCGTGGGCTACGATTTTCTCCACAAGACCTTCCACATCGGGATCCTGGACGCAGAAATGGAAGGTGCTGGTCTTCCAGTACTCAAAATCTTTAGGACTTTCATTGTTCTTGAACTCGAACATTTCAACACCGATCTTATCGCCGGTAGACATATGGGCGATCTTAAAAGAGCCCCAGCCTTTGCCAAAAACATCGATACACATCTGACCAATAGGCGTATCTGATTCTTCCTGAATCACCGTGGGTTCCATTATCGGGTACCAGCCCATCACACTGCTATAAAACTCGACTGCTTTCTCAACGTCCGGAACGGAAATACCGATATGCGAGAATGTTCTTGGATACGTGCTCATGGTTGATCCTTGTTTTAAAATCTGGGGGTTAGATGGGCGAGCGAAATGACACATTGCAGATCGTTGAGACTAAACAACGTCCGGCTTTGTGCGCAAAAGGCAAGTATCGTATCGGTGTCAAAAGCAGCCGATTCCGAGTTGATCCATACTAGCATCGGAATGGAAGTGTTGAGCCAGAACGTGTTTGCGACGATCGTTTCGACACCGGATGAGAATCTCTGGACTTACAAGACAGCGGATGGGCACCGCATGTCTTTGGGCGTTGCGCTCATGGCACCGTACGCCGCAAACAAATCGCTCTGGCCAAATGCGCAGGACATTCAGTACTGGGACGACTGGCCGGTGCACCGCCCTTTTCTGATCCTGGGAGGCATCAAATTGCAGCAATGCGACCTGGTGCAAACTTCGAGCCGGCTGCCAGCATCCAGCGACGTGTATGAGGTACGACGTAACTGGCCCCTGATCCGTTACTCTGGGTCGACCAGAGACGGCATCGGGCCCGCCAAAAACTCGCTGCAGCTTTCGGAAAGGAATGCGTTAGACTTGGGCAAGGCCGGGCTCGATACCAACCTGCCAGAGTAACGCCGAGCTGCCCCATCGAACACTCTCACTGCCTGACCTGGTTAAATCGGCGAGTGCATGCAGTTCAATACGAAAGACGGCTTTGTGGTCATGCTCAGGTTTCAAAACCTTAATCCGTGCGGAGGATATCGTGAACGAACAAGTGACAATCAGAAACTCCGCAGCTTCTATTATTACGGCAACACTGGTGCTCTCGATTGGCTACGCGATACTGAGATATCACATCGTCGGCCCGGTGCCGTGGACAGACTTCCCGCTCTTCATTCTTAACAAGGGACTCTGCCTTGCCGCATTCGTGTTGTTGACCATGAATTTCGCCCTGGGCCCGTTGAACAATCTTGGCGCCCCGGTATCGCAAGGCTGGCTGAACGCACGAAAAGCGATGGGAATGACTGGCTTCTTATTGGTCATGGTGCACGCACTGATGAGCTTTCTTCTTTTCAGCCCAGCGGTCTATAGCAAATTCTTTACGGACGACGGTACCCTGACACTACTGGCGGGCCTGAGCATGCTGGGCGGTGTGATGGCTTTCGTCGTACTGTGGGGCTACAACATGACCTTCCAGACATTCCTCCGTGAGGACAAGGCGTTTGTCCAGTTAATCACGTCGCGCAAATTCATGTTGTTTGCGCTACTGCTGGGCGCAGCGCATTTATTCTTCATGGGCTATGAAGGCTGGCTAAAGCCCGCGGGCTGGCACGGTGGCCTGCCACCCATCAGTTTAGTGGCGTTTGCCTTCTTTATGACCGGCTACGTGATCAACTTATTCGGACGAGAATGACGGTGACAGGAACGATTGATACGATTTGAACTGGGTTCATTTGTAGATCCCGGAGTATCGTTGGCGCGACTTTGATCTCATCTATTATGTCGCCGGCCGGGTGACAAACCGCTGCCAGGCGGTTACTGACCCAAAGCCGTCACTCAAAACCCTGCAGTAGTAGCCGCCGCTGAGGTGTTAGAGTCGCTCACTGCATCAAACAACGCAAAAGGGAAGAGAGCCAATCTTATGGCGACGAATTCCAGTCCGCTCAAGTTTAAGGAAAAGCTCGGTTACGGCCTTGGCGATGCGGCCTCAAACTTTTTCTTTCAAGTATTCAATCTTTTTCTGCTGTACTACTACACAGACGTGTTCGGCCTTGCTCCGGCCGCTGTAGGTACGATGTTTATTGCAACCAAGGTCATCGACGCCGTAAGCGATCCGCTTATGGGCCTGGTAGCGGACCGCACCAACACACGTTGGGGTAAGTTTCGACCCTACCTGTTTTGGGCTGCCATACCGTATGGGCTATTTGGCTATGCCATGTTTTATTCGCCCGATTTATCGGCAACAGGCAAGCTAATTTATGCGTACGCGACCTACACCCTGATGATGTTGGCTTACACGGCAATCAATGTGCCGTACTCGGCGTTGATGGGCGTGATATCTCCCTCGTCAATGGAGCGTACCAAAGTCGCCGCTTACCGCTTTATCTGCGCCTTTTCGGCCGGGTGGCTGATTGCCACATTTGTCACACCGCTGAAAAACATACTGGGCGGCGGCGACGAGGCGGCCGGCTTCCGTCTGACCATGATGATATTCGCCGTTGTTTCCATCCTGTTGTTCTGGGTGTGTTTCGCGACGACGAAGGAGCGAGTGCATCCGGAAGAGGTGAATTCGAATGTCAGGTCTGACCTGCGTGCTCTACTCGACAACGGCCCATGGATTGCGCTGTTCTTCTCGTCAGTCTTCGCCCTGACCAACGTTGCGATGCGCGCCGGAGCGACCATTTTTTACTTCAAGTATCACGTCGGTGATGACGGAACACCCATCTTTCTTATTTTCGACAAGACGGCTGTGTTCTTATCGCTAAGCATGTTTGCGCTGATTGGCGGGGTCATGATGACTCAAGCGCTATGTAAGCGATTCGATAAACGCAGATTAATGATCGCTTTGACGTTGGGCAATGCCGCCGCCATGTTCGCATTTTACTTTATCCCGCCCGATCAATACTGGCTGATGGTCGCTGTAGGCGCGTTGGGTGCAATTGTCGCCGGACCGACGGCCGCCTTGGTTTGGTCAATGTACGCTGATTGTGCCGACTACGCCGAGTGGAAAACGGGGCGGCGCATGACGGCGTTGATATTCTCGGCGTCACAGTTTGCACAGAAAATGGGTCTCGCCGTGGGTGCCGGATTGGCGGGCTACATGCTGTCACTGTTCGGTTTTGTCTCCAACGAGGTTCAGAGCGCTAGCGCGATAGTTGGTATTAAACTGATGTTTAGTATCTTCCCCGCAATACTGGCGATACTCAGCGCCGTTTCAATCTTCTTTTATCGACTTGATGGCGACAAAGTAGAACAGATCGAGCGTGAGCTGGCGCAACGACATTGATCCCATTCGGCGCGCCATAAACTGTCGGCAATTCGGTCGGGTGCAGGCTCAGCTATTCGCAGAAAGCAGAAGACCCCTAGTCACTATTGAGGGGCAATGCGGCATTTATAAATATGTCCATAATCGTTGACATGATAAAACATGTCCATTAGTATGGACATGTGAAAATACAAGAAGCCCTCATCATGTTCGATGCTCTCTCGCAGGAAACCCGACTGAGAGCATTCCGACTACTTGTGCAGGCAGGTCCCGATGGGCTGGCCGCTGGCGTCGTCAGCGAAGAGCTGGGTACGCCGCACAACACCCTGTCATTTCACCTGAACCATCTTTCGAACGCTGGAATTATTTCCTCACGTAAAGAGGGGCGCTCGGTTATTTACTCGGCCAATTTTGATGTTACGCGTAATCTGATCGCCTTTATGGTCGAGGATTGTTGCAACGTTGAATTTGCCAGCATAAGTGAAGACAAGAAAACCGGCAGTTCGATTATTGAACTCGTAAATTGCTGTGAAACATAAGCGCAGATCAAGACATAAAGAAAGGAGCTTTCAATGAAAAGAATACACATTCATGTCGGTGTGGAAGACCTCGATAAAAGCATTCGATTCTACAACGCACTGCTCGGCGCGCAGCCGATTAAGACCAAATCCGACTATGCAAAGTGGATGCTCAACGATCCTCGCCTGAATTTCGCGATATCCATTCGTCCAGGCAAGACAGGCGTCGATCACCTTGGGATACAGGTTGACGAAGACAGTACGCTCGATAAACTGCGCGAGCGATTCAAGAGTGCAGACATGTCTGTTTATGATGAAGGTGAAACTGTGTGTTGCTATGCCCGTTCTGACAAGACCTGGGTAAAAGACCCCTCCGGCGTGGCATGGGAAACCTACAAGACAATGGAAGATGTTGATCTGTTCTCCGGTGCCGTTGCTACAGAAGACAGGGCAATTCGCGCTGCGGCGACGAATGGGCAACAGAATTGCTGCGAATCGCCGGAGAAGGCGGTTGGGTGTTGCGGCTAGTGAAGAACGTCCTGGTTCTTTGCACTGGCAATTCCTGTCGATCCGTCATGGCCGAAATGCTCATCAACCATTTGGGTGCGGGACGATACACGGCCGTAAGTGCTGGCAGCTGTCCTGCTGGCTACGTCCACCCCAAGTCCATCGAGACGTTACAGCGTCACGGCATCGAAGCAGGCGAGCCGCGCAGTCAATCGTGGCATGAGTTTACGAACGAGAAACTCGATCTGGTCATTACGGTCTGTGATCAGGCGGCCAGCGAGCAATGCCCAACGTTGCTGGGTGATTATGAAAAGCTGCATTGGAGCACGCCTGACCCTGCTAAAGCCGAGGGCACGGAAGAAGCAATAGATGAAGCGTTCGATGACGCTTTTCTAATGCTCAAGGATCGGATAGAAAGAGAGTTGCTGTGACTGCTGATTCTGCATCGCCGATGGGATTGTTCGAACGATACTTGTCATTGTGGGTTGCCCTTTGTATTGCTGCGGGCGTCGGGCTGGGCATCGTCTCCCCGAATATCTTCGAGGCCATTGCGGCCATAGAGTATGCCAGTGTCAATCTGGTGGTTGCCGTGTTCATTTGGGTGATGATTTACCCCATGATGGTCAACGTTGATTTTGCGTCACTAAAGAATGTCGGCAAAAAACCTAAAGGCTTGTGTATCACACTGGTTGTGAATTGGTTGATCAAGCCATTTACGATGGCGGCGCTGGGTATTTTCTTTTTTCAATACGTTTTTGCTGGGATGGTTGATCCACAAACGGCCAAGGAATATATCGCCGGAATGATATTGCTCGGCGTTGCACCCTGCACCGCCATGGTGTTCGTGTGGAGCCAACTCGTACGCGGCGATGCCAATTACACGCTGGTGCAAGTCTCAATAAACGACATCATCATGGTGTTTGCGTTTGCGCCGATTGCGGCGCTTCTACTTGGCGTCACTGACATTGTTGTGCCATGGGAAACCTTACTGCTTTCCGTTGTGCTCTATGTCGTCATTCCGCTGCTAGCTGGCTACATAACTCGCAGGATCCTGGATGACTCTGGCAATGAGGAGCGTATTAGTCGCTTCACTGAAAAGGCCAAACCGTTTTCGGTCATGGGCCTCCTGGCTACCGTGGTTTTGTTGTTCGGCTTTCAGGCCCAAACGATTATTGACAAACCAATGGTGATTGCACTGATCGCACTTCCGCTTCTGATCCAAAGCTACGGGATTTTTGCGATAGCCTATGGTTGGGCCTATTTGTGGCGTGTTCCATTTAGCACGGCCGCCCCCGCCGCACTAATTGGCACATCCAACTTCTTTGAGTTGGCCGTCGCAGTTGCGATTAGTTTGTTCGGCCTGCATTCCGGCGCAGCGTTAGCCACAGTTGTTGGCGTACTCGTTGAAGTGCCCGTCATGCTGTCCCTGGTTGCCTTTGCCAACCGAACGCGCGCGCATTTCTCCTGACGCTATCCTGTTCACAGCGATTTGCAGGCCACACAACCTTCTGACTGTTTGCACTTAACCGCTGATCACGAGCGGCGGCCAGGCAAACCGGTGGACGCAGTATTGTTTCAGGTGCGGCGATCTTGTCCCCTAACGACCGAACTCAATCCTCGTCCGGCTCTGCCACGCTGTAATCAGTCAGTTTCTTGCGCTAGCGATCAACACGGCCTCGCACTGTCGGCGCAGCGCCTCAAGGCGAACGTCCGATCACCTGGTTCGTAGCTATACATGCCATTTTAAACCATTGATCAAATTAACCTTAATGACGACGTTCGTTGCGGATTTTGTCGCAAAAGGTATAACAAAGCCCTACTGATGTCGGAAATTTGTCGGAAGCATATCCCCTGCCCTCGCGCACCTGGTTACGCACCAATTGATTCTAAATCTCACGATATCCCGAGTTAGCAGTTCTTCACCTCTTGTGGTCGTAAACTTTAACAATCTGCCAGCAAGAGATCTTCCTAGGCTAAATTCAAAGATCATAGGTTAAATTGCTGTACAGCCGCTGTCGCCACATAGCGAACGGTCGGGTGTTACAAGATCCACAGGCGCAAAACGACCGACATCAGCCAAGCGTAATCAAAAGGTTATTCGCCATTCTTGCACACGAGCTGTGCCCAGGTAGTGATGAAACACATCGTTACTGCACAGCTCAGCATGCTTCTTTGCGTAGTGTGGTGGCAGCCGCCTCAACCCTGATAATTGATTGCCGTACTTCGATTACTTCGGGTAAAGTGGCCAAGAAAAGAGCGCTTGTTCTTCCTATGCTCGCGGTGAGAAAGATTGCGAACGCGACTGCCCGGAATTTCAGATCGCTCACTTCCAGATTCGTTTATTGTGGTGCGGCTATGACCCAAATACTTTACTGCACCTTGGCCGCTTCGTTGCACCTGAGATGTACTCTTTTTTATTCTGCAGGGCTGACTTTTAAAGGTGTGGTGCGTTTAAGGAATAAAGCAGGCGTAAAAAGGAGTTTCTTAATGAAAAAATTGTGTTGTGCTATTGTGATGTGCCTGACCTGCGCGAGCGGATGGGCGGCGGAAAAGGCCTGGTTGTCTGATGAGACTACACGATTCAGTCAGGGCGACATGCACATCAGCCTGAACAAGGATCATGCACGGAATGCCGAATGGGGCACCTTTCAAGCCAACCTGCTCAACCGCACGAACGGTATCTCGATCGCGTTTCATGACAAGTGTCGTGCGTATCTGAAATTAGAGGTGCGGGTCGTCGATACGCGCAAGATCGATTTGACGGCATTTTCAGGCTCGCAGGTCGGTAGTAACTTGCCGATTAATGCGGAACTGGACGTCATGCGTAAAACACTGGCGGACCAGTGCGAAGATCTGCAAGTACTGCGTTTGGAGTTTGCGGCCCAACTTCAGACCGAGGGCAATCTGAGCTATGTAGGCACGCTGACGAAGAAAAATGCTTGGCGATTGCAGGACGGCATAGTAGCGACGGCCTATGACAAGCACTATAGATTTGATTTTGGGACGCGTGATCATTTCAATTTGGCCGGGGTGCACCATTCCGGTGCCTGTAGTAACGACCCGGTACTCACGCTGGGACTGGAATTTTCCAACAATTCCGAACGCGCGCTGGCTCAGCAGCCAAAGATGACCAATGTCATCATGACCGCCCAGGTTGCGGCCAAGGCCTATGCCGCGGAATGCCCAGGCACGGAGCGTATTCGTTACATTCTGAATCCCCTTCCGCAAGACTACGAGTGTGCGGCACAGGGGGATTGTTTTTTGAGTGCGCAGCGCAAAGGCGAGGAATGGGCGGTGAGTACGAGCGAGCTTAAGCCGCAGGAGTATTACGACCCGGTGAAGGATTTTGATGACTTCACTGAAGTGTTGGCGGCGGGTGAGTTTCCAATTCTGAATGACTATACGAGTTTCTTTGCCTTCTATTTTGAGAGTTTCATCAGCAGCTACTCGGACCATTGCCGGGGCCATATCAGTGACCCTGTTGGGCGTGACATACAAACCGTGGAACGACGTTTTGACTCTAGTGGCGCTTTGGTCAATGAAAAAAATCTCGGACCTAAACGCCGCATCTGGATAGAGGGAACCTATGTCGATTCGTTTGATCGCTACTTCGATTCCTGGAAGGCGTGGGCGACCAGGACGATGATCAACACCATGGCAGACCGTAACCCCAACCAGCAACTGGGGCTGGTGGGGCGGTCAGCGTCGACTGCCATGGCCTTTTTCTCGGGCAATATAGGCCAGCTTGAGCGGCTTCTGGACGCGAGTTGCACGAACCAAAACACCCAGGCGGCGTATGTGAACATGCTGCGGTTTGCGCAGGGTAAACCGCCCGTAGATGCCGGTTTTACGACAGATAAAAGGCCGTATGAAAAGCCGGTAAAGAATGGCAACTCGGCACCGGCCATGGCGCAATTATTAGCAGACCGAGCGACAGCAGCAACGCAGGGTAAATCTCAGGAGCAATTGGCTTACGAGGCTCAGGAACAGCAGAAGCGAGACGCCTACCAGCAGCGGATTCGCGATGAAATTGCCAAGCGTAATGCGCCGCGCAACCAGCCTGCGCCACAACCTGCGCAGGTACCTAAGGCAGGGGCAACCGGTGTGCAAGCACAGCGGGCGGTGCTGGTTGAGTACACAACGAAACTCCAGGAGATGAATGAGGTTTTTCAGGCACAGTTGCGCGCCGCTAAAACGCCGGAAGCTAAACAAGCGCTGCAACTAGAACACAAGCAGCTGGAAGCCGAGATGGGGGCGAAGTATCACAAGTTGTTGATGGGGCAGTAGGCT